>AZIF01000380.1_pt1 | contig 13899 bp, 13 predicted proteins | sample 359031 | NCBI WGS metagenome assembly AZIF01 (sample SAMN02429710, study PRJNA222658) | marine sediment metagenome | biome: Sediment sample; isolation source: sample MGS-PRI from oil contaminated site at the harbour of Priolo Gargallo... | place: Italy: Priolo | collected 2011-03-08 | depth 6 m m
TGTAGATACTGTTCAATTGCTTTACCATGAGCCCTTCATGGCCCGATTCTATGGCTTCCTGCAAAAATGCCTTAATTTTTTCTGTATTCTCTGAAATAATTCGCTTTACCAGGAATGGTTCTGCAATTTCCTTCAGTAAAGCTGTTCGGTGCACATAGGGAGTATCCAGCAGAGATTCCCCCTTCAGAGAGAGTATATCGAACAGATAGAGATGTAGAGGGATGCGCTGTGCCGATGATGCTACATCATGGACCCTCCTGAATCTCTTGAGCAATTCCTGAAACGGTAAGGGAGTTCCATCTCTCACTGCCACTACCTCTCCTTCTGTGACACTGGGAGGAAATCCTTCCACCAACTTCACCATATCTGGAAGAGATGCTGTTACATCTGTCAATCTCCGGGAATACATTCTAATTTTCTTACCATCTGTATGAATCTGTATTCGTGCACCATCTAATTTATATTCACAGGCCATCTGGCCAGAAATATCCTCCAGCGATCCCATTTGTGCTAACATGGGTTTTATGGGTCTGAAAAGTTTAATTGCGCTGGGGAGATGATGGCGGATGAGGATATTGACTGCTGTTTCTCCCAGGTCGCCCACCAGCGCATGAGCTCGCTTTACCTCTTCCTTTGAAAATACAGATACAGTTGCAATGGCTTCTAAAATAATGGCTTCATTGGCTCCAATACGCATTTCCCCAGAAATTGCCTTGAAAATAAATTCCTGTTCTGTATGTGTGGCCTGGTTCAACAAAGAGGCCATGATTTTCTCTTTTTTCTTTCCTTCAGATGTCTTTGCCACTGCCGTAAAATAATCATAGACCCTCTGGATGGATAACTCCTCTCTGAACAGGGGTTGCTGTTCTGCATAGAGTGCTTTTCGTACAGTCTTCCAGTTCACGTTCAATGAAATACCCGAAGATTCTGGAAAAATCTGACCGGTAATCAATAAGACTGCAGGTGCAATTTCCTCTCTATCCAGTGCGGTGAAAAAGGAAGTTAATATTTTTATTTTCTCCAGGCGTTTGGATGTGGCAGCCACTGCTCCACAGACCGATACCAGCTGGGAAAATTTCATCAGAGCCACCTCTCGAGGCTCTCTTTTTTTGAATAGTTCTCCATTCTCTGTACAATTTTTGTTATATTGGATTCTGAAAAATTTTTTCCTCGTAAAAATTCTGTGAGCTCTTCTTTTTGAAAGGGTTCATGGTGCAGGAGATACTCATCGGTCACCGGGGGATTGAGGAAGATTTCCCTGATCTCCTCATATTCATAGGGGAGCTGCTCATACATGGGTGGAGGAAGGTTCTCCAGGGTTCCATATTCCCTGATGAGCTTCAATCCCTTCTTGGGTCCTATGCCATATATGCCCGATGTGAAATCATTACCCATGAGGATGGAGAGATCTACAAGCTGGTCTCTGGTAATATGGAGATGATCTAAAAAATCTTTTAATACAATCATTTCCGGTTCATATTTCCGGGAATACCCCTTGGAAGGGAGAAATTCTCTTCCCTGTATGGTCACATATCTGATCTGTCGGGTAGCCCCAAACAAGAGGGTGTCATAATCTCTGCTGCTGGCAGCAAAAATGTCTTTGGTCATGTATGCAGCCTGGGCTTCCCCTTCCGATGGGGCCTGTACATGAGGGATCCCCAGCAGGGTGAGCAGTGTCTGTGCATCCTGGATCATGTCTCTGGTAAGCGAGGATGCCATGGTAGACTTGGCATAGGCTGTGGGAAAATCCTTTTTTCGTAAGGCTTCTTTCCATTCCTTTCTGGCTTTTCTCTTTATTTTTCTCCTCTTTTCTATCTCTTTCACCTTTAAGGGAGGTGGTTCCCCATCGAAAACATAAATCAATCTGATATTATAATCACATAAAAGACGGGTGGCCCTGAAAGCCAGTCCTGTGAGATGAGAAGTAATATTCCCTTTTTCATCGGAAAGAGGGATACCTGAAGGAGTGCGAATCAGTGCCAGAAACTGGTAGAGTACATTATTGGCATCGAAGGCTACTGTTTTTCCCGATAAATATTGTAAATCTATGATTTTTTTGGTGATAATGGGGGTGAGATTGACTCCCATGTCAATACCACTTCCTGGAGAAATAAAAAGATACCTTTCTAACCAAGAAGAAATTTCAGTCTGTGCCCAGGAGGTTTTGTGCTACCTCAAGCATGTCCTGAGCGTGGTCCAGCAGGATGTGTGCACTTTCTTCATCATATACTGCTGCATAATCTGCTTCTTTTCGCACAAACATAGCCATGTCGAAATTGTCAGCATATGCGATATCCAGTTCTCCTGCTTCCACGTAGAGTTCTCTGAGGGCCACCAGTAAGCAGTAATGGCTCTTTTCCCGGTATCCTTTTTTTAATATCAAAGCTTTTACGGAATGAAACATGGAATAATACATCTGGATGGATGCCCACTTGCAATCGCCTCTTTCCAGGCTTTCCCGTGCCCTCTGCAAATCATACCGGGCGCTTTCCATTTCCTTTACAATCATCTCCTCAGGATCATGCGCACTGACCAGTCGTCTCTCTTCCAGACATCTCTCAAATTCTCTCATTGTTCTCCTCTCCATAGAACGATGCCCTGGGAAACCTGGTCATAAAAAGCTTTATCCTGTTCCTTGAGCTTGAGAAAATCCCGGGGAGTAATGGCAACCAATTCCACATTCCGGGAGAGTGGGTATGACCGGGCTTTTTTACGGATAATATCTACGGCATCTGTGATTACAAAGAGATCAATATCTGATTCCATGGTATCTCCACCCACGGCACAGCTTCCAAAGAGGACAATTCTCCTGCACAGGGGCTGCATATTCAAAACCAATCCTCGAAGTTCGTGAATGTTCATGAAAATTTTAAAGAAGTGTATCTGGGGGTCTTCTTCCTTAACTGAATAATACACATTTTTCCCGCTGATTCTTCTGGTGAGCAGTCCATATGCATGGAGTGCATGTAACACAGTATGACATCCTCCCAGGCTCCCCTGGATGGAGTCAGCAATTTCTCTCACATAGAAATCCTTTCCAGGATTACGGGCCAGCCATAATAAGACGTCCAGGGTGAGAGGAGTTAAGTTCAGTTTTTCGAACACGTGTTCATTTTTTTGAACCATATCTCTGAGATACCAGAGATATTTAAAAAGATATCCTCACTGACCATGAACTCTCATCCTTCTAATACTCAGGACCCTTTATTGAAAAAGGGATTATTTTTTCTAAATTTTTTAACAACAGATAGATGTATCCATTCTTTTTCCTTCCGGAGCATTTCCTCACTTTTTTCTAAATCTGAATAAAAATCTTCTCCTAATTCTGTAATCAATTTATATTCCAATGATTTATCTGCCTCTTTCATTTCCGGAATATTTGTATATAAGAATGCTGTGACCACCCAGAATCTCATCTGAGCTTCACTTTTTACACTGCCTTTAGTGGCCCGGGCAATGCCAATCAATCTCATCCGGGCAGTATTACATCTGTGAATCATTTTTTCCCCTGAACAGGAAATTCCAATATTCTGTAATCCCTTAAGAACACCGTTAATGGGCGATATTTCCTCATTATTTTTCACGAGAAAATCTCCAATTAATCCCAGGTTGCTGATAATTTCTTCAGATGTTTCTTCTGCATGATTTCTTGTAGCGTCTATCCCAAATTTTTCCAGATATTGAATGAGATGACCATACTCAAATCTTCTCTCATTTTTCATTCCATCGATTATGATTTTACTCATATCCTTCCCTACACGTTTAGAATATTCTTCTACCTGGTATTTAACGGAAATAATCCCAAAATCTCTAAAATTTCTCATAATTTCTTTGATAGCAGAATTGCAGTTTTTAGTATGGATTTCTTCTTTATTGATTACCTGCTGAGCAACATCTCTCATATTCTCCAATGTATAATCCAGGAGGATATAATTATAATTTCTCAAGGCCTGAATAGCTATTCTTCCAAGGAGATTTATCTTTTCATTTAAACTGGTAAATGATTTTGATTTCCCGAAATGATGGATAGTACATAATTCATCCACAATCGAATTTCTCACGTTTTTGATCACTCCTTCCATATCCCTATGGAGAAATATGAAGATATAGGGAAAGAGTAAGATGAGACAATCGATGAATAGTAAAAAACTGATAATCAGAAAACCCCTTCTGTGTGTGTCTCCTTCAAAACAAGCCAGCAAACAGAAAAATATGGTTATGATAAAGAGCATAAAGTATAAAACAGCAAATTTTTGATCACTCTTGGGGTATATTTTCTCAATTTCAGAATCCTTGAAAAAAAAAGGAATGGTAAAAATGATAAATGAAAATGTTGCTAAAATAGCAATTAATACATCTAATACTGAATCCAGCACATGAATATTCTCATTCAATTCAGTCAATACCTTATACAGAAAAATATTAATTCCCAGTAAAAAAACAGCAAATCCTATATACAATATTTTTCCCCTCATATTCATGATAGAGCTCCCTCACAATAATATTTTATCAATTTCGTTCTTCAGGAAATCTATGGATTGAAATCTTTTCAAATAAATTTTTTTCACGCCACATGATCGAATAGAGTTATATACCTCTTTATCATCCACCACAGTGAACACAATTATAGTATTTGGATTTATCTTGTAGTGATCAATCATTTTCTTGATTATTTCCACTCCGGGAAAATCTATCTGTCCCTCGAAAGCCCCTTCCTGGGGTAATATCAAATCCACAATATATACATTATAGTCCAGCGATTCTAAAAAATCGAAGGCTTCAGAGGCTGTTTCTGCCACATCCACCACATATCCAGCCTCTATCATCGGCTGTTTATACTGGATTAAATCCGAATATCCTTCATCTTCTACCCACAGTATTCTGGTCATGATATCATCCTCCTCCTTTTTGATGTTTAGGAAGAATTATAGAAACACTTGTCTTATGAGGCGTATCCTGAGTGATTTCTGTGGTGGGAATAACTGGAACACTTTTTAAGGAAATCGTTCCTCCATGGGCCTCTATAATTCGTTTACTCTCTGCAAGACCAATGCCTGATCCAGTTCTATTTCGATCCCAGGAAAATTTTCCTCTATGTCCATATTCAAATATCTTCCCTGAATTGATTTCATCTGCAGTGATCCCCACTCCATAATCCTCCACATCGATTCTGATCTGTTCTCCCATCTCCTGTACATCGACTGTGATGTAGCCATCTCTCTTAAATGAATATTTGACAGCATTCTGGATTACATAGGATAACATTCTCTCAATTTTATCTCCAGCAGCCATGATCTCAATAGTTCTAATATGGGGTTCATGTATTTTTATTCCTTTTAAAAAAGCATCTATCTGATATAATCCTATAATATCCTGTAAAATATCCATTAAATTAATTTTCTCAAATTCAAGCTGCTCTTCTTCACCTTTTTCTCCAAATCTCATCATTAATTGCCGGAGACCTTCTATGTCATGATATGTGATAGTGGATTTACATTGAATACTCTGTCCTAGATACAATAAATACAGATTATCCAATTCATGGAGATCGATGAAGCAGTCCCTGATCATATCGGTAATTTTTCTGCTATTTTTAACGCTTCTTTCACTTCGAGCAAAGGAATATATACTGTAGAGGAGGGAATAGCTTTTTTTCTGCAATTCTCTCACTTCAATGATTCTCCTCGCAATATCTTTAGTTTCTTTTCTTAACAGATCAGCATTTTTCTTCAATTCTATGAATTTTCTTGTATTAAATGTATTTTCGTTTTCTTCTAATATAGCAATAATATTGCACATTTTATCAGATAAATCAATAGAAATATCTTTTATTTTATCATAGAGTGTGAATACATTGAATTTCTTTTCAAATATCTTATTGACATAATCAGTTTTATATTTTAAATTTGCTTTTCTTTCTATTTCCTTTGAAAGGATCTGGCAGGTAGAATTTATACTGATAACTGGAGCAATCAATCCATGGATAAATTTTTGAATTCCTTCTCGCTTACGAATAACACTTTCCAATTCATATCTATCATTCACATCCATTATCGTGCCTTTTCTCCCTACAATATTTCCTTCTTCATCTTTTATCACCAGGCAAAATATCTCGATCCAGAAATATTCTTCTTCAGTTTCCTCATAGGGTTTTCGTCTCACCTTGAGTATAAATTCAGTCAGTGGCTCTCCTCTCTCATCCGCTTCTTTCAGCTTTTGTTCGAACCGAATGACATCTATTTCATCGACATAGAAATCATGAATATTGATGCCTTTGACTTCTTCTTTTGTTTTATATCCAAACATTTTTGCAAATGTTTCATTGCAATAAATTATTATAGGTTTGTCATCTTCCAGGCGAGCCTCATATACTCCTAGAGGTTGTTCTAACAGTTGTTCAAATTTCTTTTGTTCTGTAATATCGGTAAAGGTTCCCTCCCTGCCAATAACTGTATCATCTTTATCTCTGAGTAAATGACAGCTCACAGAAATGGTGATTGGTTCTCCATTGACCTTCTTCATATTCAGGGAATAATTTTTTGTTTCTTCATGGGTGTTGAGATAGTCGATGAAGGCTTTATAATCATCATAGTTTTTATAGAGAGTGGAAATGTCCTTTCCTTCCATCTCTTCAGGAGATGAAAATCCAAACATCCTGGCCACGGCCTTATTGACAAATTGAATTGTTTTTTCATCAGGTCCAATCTTGTATACGCCAGCATTCAAATCATCGAATAATTTCTGATAAGTTGCATCGATGAAAATTCCTCTCACTCCCTTCTCCTTTCCATTTTTATCATAGGCAAATTCAGCAAAATCGTTGATCACTACTTCTAACCCATTTTTTCGTTTCCATCTGAGTCCTTCTGTTTTCAGTGATCCGTTATTCTTTCGCATCCTTTCTATGAGAATATCTCTTTCATCGGGATCAAAATAAAGATCATGGATATTTACTTTCATTAAATCCTGTTTGGATTCATATTCCAGAATACGGGCTGCTTCCTGATTGCAATACACGAAATTTCCATCAATATCCACCTGATAAGCACCTGCCAGGATGCCATCAAGAAACTCTGTTTCCTCTATAAATTTCGGAGACTCCTCTTGGTTGGTGCTATCTGAATGTATCCCATTGCCATGCATATCTCTTTACTTGATACTACATTTATAAATTTTTGCCTCTTTTTTCCCGGATTATTAAAAAAAATGTACAATATAATAACACATGCATGATATTTTCTCATCTGCATGTATTTTATACAAAAGTTACTTTCTCAATCATATCTCCGTAAATATGAAACATATAGTTATTCTTTCAGTTGTTCAATAATTTCTGTAATAGTTTCAGCAATTTTGGGTCTGATTCCGGAAATTTCTGTTAGATCATCCATCTCACTGATATTGTTTTCCAGTTCATCTACTGCCCAGGCTGCTTTTCTGTACACCCATGCTCGTTGTGGATTGACCCGTTCCAATCGATAGACAATTCTACCGTTCTTAATCTGTGCATCATAGCAATACAATGGAAAAGATTATATACTACTATATACACTACAGTAGTGTATGTTATATAATACTATAGATTCTACAATATCCGGTGGAATAGAAGAGAACCATGCCAGCAAGCCAAAGCCAGAAAACAAGGGACAACAGGGTGATAAAGATCAAGGAGACCCACGGTTTGAAAAAAATCTGATTTCAGGTATAATTTCACTCATACTATTGGCTATAACAGAAAAATCAACGGAGCCCCTGTATGGATACAAGATATGGAAAGAGATGGAAGCCAGGGAGAAAGGAAAGATATCTTTGAAACAAGGAACTATCTATCCTGTGTTAAGATCATTACAGAAAGAAGGATTCTTAAAGAGTGAGATACGTGCATCTCAGTCTGGTCCTGCCCGGAAATATTATTGGATAACTACCAAAGGGAAGGCTACATTGGCAATATGGAAGGAATCCTGGCGTGATACAAGAGACTTCGTAGAAACCATTCTTGGAGGTGAGACTCATGAATGAGTATGAATCTATCAAGCACTACCTGAAAGACTTAAAAAAGTCTTTAAAAGGACTGGATACTGCGTTAATTGCAGATGCCCTTGATGATGCTGAGGAACACCTGGAACTCGCCGTAAAAGATAATATCGAATCAGGAAAATTTGAGTCCAAATCAGATGCTCTCAACACAACCATCAAGGAATATGGATTACCGTCAGATATTGCTTTTGAATACCGAATGTTGGAATCTGAGAAGAAAATGGAAAAAACAGAAACCAAAAAACATTCCTTGCTCTTCCAGATATGTGGTGTCTATTTAGAAAAAAAGACATACTTAAATGTAACCTATCTTCTGTTACAGTTCCCCCTTGGACTTCTCTATTTTCTCTATATTGTTCCTGCAGTACTGCTGATAGCAGTGCTTTTCATAACATGGGTGGGAATACCTCTCGGAGTTCTATTTCTCTTCAGTATCTTTGCGCTTTCCTGGTTTCATGGAAGGGTGAGTGAAGCTTTCCTCGGCATCAGGATGCCCCAGAAAAAGAGGAGACTTCTCCTGGATGGAGCGACTCAGCAGAATTCAACAGGCACATTAGGTGATTTCAGGGATATAACGCATTTCACTTCAACGAAAACATGGGAAAAGATAAAGGCCATCCTGAAAGATATGAGACTCTACACTTCCATGTGTTATCTGTTGTTGACATTCCCACTGGGGATCATCTATTTCGTGGGATTTGTAGCATTATTTTCCTCAGCAATCAGCCTGATAATTCCCCCAATCGCAGATACAATACTCGAATCAATATCGATGGAATTATTTGAAGGCACATGGGCTCAATTAGGTCTGACATGGATAGGTACCACATCGTACACCGTCGCGTATCCTGTTCTCGGGTTCATATTACTTACCGGGACACTTCATCTGTGTAATATGGTAGCCGTTCTTCATGGGAGAATGACAAAAAGATTACTTGTCAAAAGATAACCTTTTTTTTCTTTTTTTTATAGATTCAGTATATTCAAGAGATTGGATATTAATTAACCTAAATCCAGATGGACAATCAATGAAAACATCATCTAATCTGTGTGATCCCTTCATCAATTCAAGATGATTTCATGGTTTCTTCTTATTTTTTCTATGATCTGGACGTGATGTAATAAAATGATAGAAGTCAACATGGATTACATTACAACATTTAGCATTTAGGGAATTTCTTTACTGCTGCTTTCTGAGAAGTTATAATCTTCATACATGAATGAAGAAAACATCAGAGAAAACGAGGCCAGCTAGTTCACATAGAGTCACCCAGGAAGAATATCGGCATTATGAGTCATTACAGGGTTCTGTGATCTCATTCACCCTGTTGAGGACATCAGGACATGATACAAGTATCGCCGCTTCTTCCCCTCTTCCAGCTGAGGCAATTGAAAGGAGAAAAGACCCATCTGATCATGAGAAGTGAGTATGGCCTTCATCTAACCAATAGTTTTCTCTAAGTCTTCAACAAAGTGAAGTTATCGATGGCAATGATTGTATTCACAGAGGTAGGAGGAAGTTATAAATTATTCATGTCGCCACCTTCCTTGAAGTCTAACCGATTCCTTTTCGCCTGAGTTCGAGCCCAGGCACAAGCAATGGCATCGACAGTAATATCTATTCCAAGGACAGATGCATGGGTCCTATAACATTCTGCTGATTTATAATCTCCTGTTACAATTACATTCCTAAGTACTCATGATAATTCTTTTTTTAATAACCGGGGTGCATTTCCTTTCACCTTGATTATCCGGGAGAAATCTTCCGGTCTTTCCGTATGCAGGTATGTATCTGCCTGTGCATAGCAGTATTCACAGGCGTGTTCACATCCCACATAGGGATGGGCTGAATATCTGTTCCAGAACCAGGGATCGGTGTGCGTCTAGGTATTGAGAATTTGTTGTGCCTTATAGACCCGGTATTTCTGTGGAATCCCATCGAGGGTGGATTGGTTCATTTCTGCTGTGCGAGTGCCTCTTCTGCTGCTTTAATTCCCAGCTGTAGGGCTTTCTTGTTCAGATCGATGGTGCGGGGGGGAACAGAATCAATAACTGCCTGGGTCATGGCTTCCTGAGACACCACTCCTGTTATCCTGGCCAGGCTTCCCAGCATGATGATGTTGGCCACGATCTTTCTTCCCAGATCGTCAGCAAGAGCGGTGAATTCGATGCCGATAGGATTGAATTTTCCTGTATCGATCACCAGAGAGGGATCCACAATGATGATTGCATCTTCCCTGACATCGTCTGTATATTTATCGAAGGCAGGTTGAGACATAGCCACCAGAATATCTGCTTCCATCACTCCGGGGAATCCAATCGGTTCATCCGAAATAATGATTTCTGATCGGGAAGCACCTCCCCGGGCTTCTGGACCATAGGACTGGGTCTGGACAGAATAATTATCAGAAAAAACAGAGGCTGCTTTTCCCAGAATCACTCCTGCAAGAATAATTCCCTGACCGCCAAATCCACAGATCCTGATTTCTTTCCTCATTTCCTCAACCTCTCTACCAGCAGATTCCATTCATCCATGAATTCAGGTTTATCATAATCGCAGAATTCTCCTATAGTCATTTTTTCCTGCACTTTTGATTTTTCTTCCTCAGTACCATATTTCATGATCCTTTCATAATCTTCCAGGAGTACCACATTTTCCTTGTACCAGTTCCACATCTCCTCTATGTCCCGCAATTTATTTCGTCTTCCATAGGCAGTAGGACAGGGAGAGAGCATTTCAATGAATGCAAATCCATTCTTCTTTAATCCCTTTTCTATGGATCTGATAGGCCTGTAGGGATGGGTGACTGTCCAGCGGGCTACATAGGGTGCACCCGCTGCTACTGCCAAGCGGGACATATCAAAGGGGTGTTCCACATTCCCATGGGGACTGGTTGTGGTATAGGCATGCCGGGGAGTGGTGGGGGCTACCTGACCCCCTGTCATGCCATAATTGAAATTATTAACCGCAATAACTGTGACATTGATATTCCTTCTGATTGCATGAATGAAGTGATTTCCACCAATACCCACACAATCTCCATCTCCAGTGAAAACCACAATGTCTAATTCCGGGTTTGCAGCATGAATTCCTGTGGCAAAGGCCAGGGCTCTTCCGTGTGTAGTATGCAGTCCATCTGCTCTCACATACCCTGGTAATCTGGAAGAACATCCAATTCCTGAAACAAATACTGTCTTTGTCATGTCCAGGCCCACATTATCGATAGCCTGTATGGTATAATGAAGGACATTCCCGATTCCACATCCTGTACAGAATATGGAAGGAAACATGGATTTTCGGAGGTATTCTTCTCGCAGTTCGAGAGTATTGGTTATCATTGTGTTTGCATTTAAGATAATGATTTATAAAGGTTTTGGCCCAGACAATGAAAGAATCTTATAATCCAGATACCAATTAATAAAGAAATCAATAATATTTGTAGAAAAAAGAATAAGAATCTCTCATTTATTCCTCTTGAAATGAATCCAGATTCAACTGCTGTTCATGAGGGTGGCTCCTGTAGGCATGAGCTGCCTGTAATACATTTCTGGCATTCTCATAGGTGAGGGTATCCAGTGCTTTTTCATAGGAGAGCCACTGAAATCCCTGGTGTTCCCAGCTGAGGGTCACCTTTTTTTCTTTTGATTCAGCCAAAAAGAAGGTAACTTCCTTGAAAATAGTATATGTATCACGCCGGTATACATAATGGATTGTCTTTTCGAAATCATCAAAAACTAAATCTGTCATGCCTGTTTCTTCTTCAATCTCCCGCAGTGCTGTTTCCTTCTTAGTTTCTCTCTGTTCTCTATTGCCCTTGGGGAAATCCCAGTGCCCTGCATCATAATGCAGTAATAAATACTCTTCACCATGGTATATGACTGCTCCACAGGATTCTTCTCTCATAAAATCTCTTTCACAGTATACCTTAAAAATATCTGCTTTGGTGTATAATAAAAATAAAAATAGAAAAGAAATTTACTGTGTTTTCATTTTTTTGAGTTCTTCCTCTACTAGCTCTCTTCTCAGTATCTTACCCACGATGGTCTTCGGTAACTCATCCCTGAAGGCAATTTTCTTAGGAACTTTGTATTTTGCCATATTTTCCTTACAGAATGCAATGATTTCTTCTTCAGTTGCTGTGACACCATCTTTCAATACTACATAGGCTTTCACCGTCTCCCCCCGGTATTCATCGGGTATTCCTGCCACTGCTGCTTCCTTTACCTTGGGATGTTCATAGAGCACTTCTTCAATATCTCTGGGATAGATGTTGTATCCAGAGGCAATGATCATGTCTTTTTTCCTGTCTACGATATAGAAATAGCCATCTTCATCCACCTTGGCAATATCTCCAGTATGTAACCATCCTTCTCGGAGCGCCAGCTTTGTCTCCTCAGGCATATTCCAGTATCCTTTCATGATCTGTGGTCCCTGGATGCACAATTCGCCAATCTCATCCAATCCAAGGACTTTTGTACCCGTATCAACATCTACAATTTTGCATTCAGTGTCAGGAAACGGTATTCCTATGCTTCCTTCTTTTACTCTTCCTTCCAAGGGATTACAGTGGGTCACCGGGGATGATTCTGTCAATCCATACCCTTCTCTCAGCGTTCCTCCAGTTATTTTCTCGAATTGCTGCAGAACTTCTAAGGGGAGTGGGGCTGCTCCACTGATACAGAATTTCACAGAAGAAAGATCATATTTTGAAACATCGGGATGATTATTTATAGCTACATACATGGTGGGGACACCAGGAAATAACGTTGGTTTGTGTTTTTGTATCAAAGACAAAATTTCTTTCGTATCAAATCGTGGCACCAGGATCATTGTTGCTGCCACATAGATGGGGAAGTTCATAGAAACAGTCATTCCGAAGGAATGGAAGAAAGGTAAGACAGCTAGCAACCGTTCTTTCCCAATTTCTACTCCGGGGAACCAACTCTTGCATTGCATCGCATTGGCTACCAGGTTACGGTGAGTCAACATCACTCCCTTGGAAACTCCAGTAGTACCTCCTGTATACTGAAGCAGTGCCACATCATCTGGAGATATTTCAACAGAGGGGAGTGTGTCACCTTTTTTCAAGAGATCCTGAAATTGTATGGCATTTGGGGCTACCTTTGCAATATCTTTCCGTTTGGCAAGAGGATAAAGGAGACTCAACGGAAAGGGCAGATATTCTTTGAGAGACGAGACAATGACATTTTTAAGACCAGTTTCCTCCTGAATTTTTTTTACCTTGGGATACAGCATTTCCAGATCCAAAGTAATCATAGTTTCTGCACCAGAATCATTAATCTGGTATTTAAGTTCTCTTTCCACATATAACGGATTATTCTGTACAACTGTAGCTCCCAGTTTTAATGCGGCAAAAAGAGCAATAATAGATTGGGGGCAGTTAGGGAAAAACAGTGCGACTCTATCGCCTTTTTTTATTCCCAGAGAAGAAAGTCCACATGCAAATTTATTAACCTGTTCATTGAGTTCTCTGTATGTCAGTTTTGCACCCATGAAGATGGTTGCCACGGTTTCTGGAAAGGTTTTAACAGTGTCCTCAAGAAAATCAACGATGGGAATGTTGGGGTAATCGAGCGAGGGGGGAATATCTTTTGAGTAGTGTTTTAGCCAGATTTTTTCCATATATGTTCCTCCTTATTCAATAAAGAAGGTCTTTCAATTATTTAAGGTTTGCTATTGAAATATATGCCTGGTTTTTCTAAAATAAATATTTTTCTTTTGCATTTGACATGCAAACAGTATACAGCTAGTTTTGTGAATATATAGGGTTCATTACCTGTTAAAAATCATATTTTGAGGTTGTGCCATAATAGATTTTATTTTAAATAAATAACTTTTTA
>AZIF01001848.1_pt1 | contig 13868 bp, 13 predicted proteins | sample 359031 | NCBI WGS metagenome assembly AZIF01 (sample SAMN02429710, study PRJNA222658) | marine sediment metagenome | biome: Sediment sample; isolation source: sample MGS-PRI from oil contaminated site at the harbour of Priolo Gargallo... | place: Italy: Priolo | collected 2011-03-08 | depth 6 m m
TGAAATTGATATCGTGGCCTATGCATAACCCCACTATGAGGTTGAGGTCTGTATTCATGGCATTCAGGTAGTAAGCCTGTCCTACAGGATTGCAGCTGACTTCTTCGGGTCCGTTAAAGGTGTCTTCTGGAGGGATATCGATGTCTTTTTTCAGTAAAGCTCCCTGGGTACAGATTGCAGTATATACGGTAAATCCATTTTTCTCAAGGATACGGGTGATGATTTTTGCTTCTTCTTTCAATCCAATACAGAAAGCAATTCCCAGTTTTTCATATCCCATTTTCTGTGCAAATTTGATAACTTCCATGACTCTGGGCCATCTCATATATCCCTTCACTTCGATGTGCGCTGCTGTTTGATGCATTTTTCGGATATCTTTTTTTTCATATTCTTTTCGTGCTGAGGCAAATACATCGGGGTAGTCCACGGTGGGACAACCAGGTGGAGCCTTCTCCAGTTCATCATGGGAACAGGCCAGAATCTCACATTTTGAACATTGCATTGTATCAATCCTCTCTGTGATCACCTGGTATGTGATCATAAAAAGGTAGCCTGTTCTGTCATCATCCATCCCAAGATGGAAAGTTATACCAGGAGGTCCTTTTTTCTCTATGAATTATCTTCCATGATATACTCAATACATGCTATTATTATTGTAACAAAAATTATATGTATACCGTGAATCCAGAAATCTCCTTGAAAAAACAACAAATTCCCCATAAGAAAGAATATAAGAGACAATGGGACCCAATATGCTCCATTGTTCCTCTTTTTTCACCTCAGGACCAAAACCTTTATATATGCCTCGGTTGCCATATACCAGAAAGGTGTTGCCTTGGACTGGAAACTATAACCTCGGACCGTAAAAATTTCTTGGAGAATTTTTCTAGTCTAAGCTATTTTTCTGAATTTTTCTGGCCTTGGCGCTACTAATTACTTCTGCATAGGTTAGCCACGGCTTTGGTTCGAGTTTTTCAAAATCTAATACAACCCAGAGGTGATGAATATGTCTAAGTCTATGTCTATGAATATAGAAATACCAAAAAAATGGTACAACATTCAGGCGGATCTCGACACACAATTACCGCCCCCCCGACACCCCGCTACCGGGGAACCACTCACTCCTGACGATCTGGCAGCTCTGTTCCCAAAGGAGCTGATCATGCAGGAAGTGTCTACAGAACGGTATATTCCTATACCGGATGAAATCAATGAGGTGTACAGCATCTGGAGACCCTCTCCTCTCCGACGTGCTCGAAGACTGGAGGAGCATCTGAAAACACCGGCTAAAATATATTACAAGTATGAGGGAGTATCTCCACCTGGAAGTCACAAACCGAATACTGCAGTGGCCCAGGCATATTTCAATCTCAAAGAAGGTGTGGAAAAAATTACCACCGAGACTGGAGCTGGTCAATGGGGATCGGGACTGAGTTTTGCCTGCAACCGATTTGGAATCGATTGTAAGGTCTTCATGGTGAGAATCTCCTATGATCAGAAACCCTATCGGAAATCACTGATGCAGATATGGGGATCACAGGTCTATCCCAGCCCTTCCGATCAGACACAATCAGGACGAAAAATCCTCTCCGAAGATCCTGATTCACCGGGAAGCCTGGGTATTGCTATCTCAGAAGCCGTGGAGATGGCAGCCACTCATGATGATACGAAATATTCTCTGGGCTCTGTGCTCAATCATGTGTTAATGCACCAGACAGTGATAGGTCAGGAAGCACAGGAGCAGCTCGCTCCCGAAGAAGCCTATCCCGATATTGTCATTGGATGTTGTGGAGGAGGATCGAATTTTGCAGGGATTTCCTTCCCCTTTGTCAAGGACAAGATAAAGGGTAAAGAGGTAAGAGTCATTGCTGTGGAGCCACTGGCCTGTCCTACCCTCACCAAGGGATTGTACACCTATGATTTTGGTGATACTGCCCAGTTAGCACCCATTGTCAAGATGTACACACTGGGACACACCTTTATTCCCCCCAAAATTCATGCAGGCGGATTACGGTATCATGGAGTGGCTCCCCTGGTCAGTCTGCTGCACAATCAGGGATTGATCGAGGCAGAAGCCTATTACCAGACAGAAGTCTTCGAGGCAGCAGATACCTTTGCCAAGGTGGAAGGACTGGTGCCTGCACCGGAAGCGGCTCATGCCATTCGTTCGGTGATCAATCATGCTGTAGAATGCAAGAAAACAGGTGAAGAAAAAACCATTCTCTTCAACTTTTCAGGACACGGATATTTCGATCTTTCAGCCTACGATGCTTTCTATTCTGGACAATTGCTGGACTATGAATATCCTGAAGCACTGGTCAAAGAGTCATTACGGCATCTCCCCGTGATACAGTGATAGGACTCATTGTCAATCCCATAGCAGGGTTAGGAGGGGCTGTGGGATTGAAGGGAACCGATGGCGTGGCACAGAAAGCACTGGACCTGGGTGCGGTGCCACGTGCACATCTGAGGGCTATCAGAATGCTCCGGCATCTCCCCTGCGAAATATGCACCTGTGGAGGCTCCATGGGTGCACAGGCTGCAGAGCAGGCCGGGGTGGACTACAGGGTTCTGTACGAGCCCTCTCACCCCTCCACCTTTCAGGATACGGTGAAAGCTGCCCGTACACTGGCAGAAAAAGTGGATCTTCTTCTGTTCTGCGGAGGAGATGGCACAGCCCGGGATATTATCTCGGCAACTGATATACCGGTATTAGGCATTCCTGCAGGAGTGAAAATGTATTCTGCCTGTTTTGCAGTGAATCCAGAAGGTGCAGCAGAAACTGCCCGGTGCTATCTCAATAACCAGATCAAGCCCTATCCCTGCGAGGTTCTGGATATCGATGAAGAACTCTATCGGAAAGGAACCCTCTCTGTGAAATTGTATGGATATGCTCAGGTACCCCAGCATCGAACTATCCAGATGTCTAAATTAGTGTGCGATGGAGAAGACCAGAAGGCTGCTATTGCCGCCTTTATGGTAGAACTGATGAGAGAGGATACCACCTACATCATAGGAGCAGGCACTACCACCAAGGCTATTGGAGACTACCTGAATCTGGAAAAAACACTGCTGGGAGTGGATATCTACCAGGGAGGGAAGGTCATCCGCACAGATTGCTCCGAACAGGATATTCTGGACATGCTCTCATCTACCCATCAGGCTAAATTGATTGTATCCATAATCGGTGGCCAGGGATTTATTTTCGGCAGAGGAAATCAGCAGTTGAGTCCGGATGTCATAAAAGCAGTGGGTCTGAATAATATCACAGTAATTGCTACCCCGGACAAACTGGCAGCCACACCTGTTCTGCATGTGGATACGGGAGATGTGGAGCTGGATAGAGCTCTACAGGGTGACCATCTCATCGTGTGCGGGTATGAGATAGCAGCCCGAAAAAGAGTAGTATAAATATCTAATACAATTATATTGTGTTGACATGACTGATGTCTCCTGCGGGTACCCGCTTCTCCTGCTGTACCCGTACCCGTACCAATACCTTTAAAAATTGCTGTAAAATGGAGTCAGGTGATCCAATGGACTTTAAAGTAACGCCATGGGAAGTGGAAGGCGAAGTAGATTATGATAAACTCATCAAAGAATTCGGAACCTCACCCTTAACAGACACTATATTGAACAGGATTGAAAAAATCACAGGAGAGATACATCCCTTCCTGAGGCGGAAGATATTCTTCTCTCACCGGGATTTCGATTGGATACTGGACATGTATGAGAAAGGTACACCCTTTGCCATCTACACAGGACGCGGTCCTTCAGGACACACCCATCTGGGACACATGATGCCCTGGATTTTCTGCAGCTATCTCCAGAAGACCTTCGATGCCACCATGTATTTCCAGATCACAGACGATGAAAAATTCATGCACCGCAGAGATCTCTCCCTGGAACAGACCCGCATCTATGCCTATGACAATGCATTAGATTTCATTGCCCAGGGATTTGATCCTGAAAAGACCTTTGTGTTCACCGATATTGATTATGCAAAGACATTGTATTCCATTGCGGTGAAAATTGCTAAAAACGTCACCTTTTCCACAGTAAAAGCCGTATTCGGATTCAAAAATTCTACCAATATTGGCATGATATTCTTTCCTGCAATCCAGGCAGCACCCTGTTTCCTCCCTTCGGAGCTGGAAAAACGGAAAGCACCGGTGGTTATTCCTGCAGCTATTGATCAGGACCCCTACTGGAGAATAACCAGGGATGTGGCAGAAAAGCTGGGATATTACAAACCTGCAGCCATCCATAATATCTTTCTCCCTTCACTGGAAGGTCCTTCAGGAAAAATGTCTGCTTCACTGGAAGAATCAGCCATTTTCAGCGTAGATACTCCCCAGGATGTGAAAAAAAAGGTGATGAATGCATTTACAGGAGGAAGGGAAACGAAAGAAGAACAGCAGAACCTGGGGGGAAATCCAGATGTATGCACCGTTTACCAGTACTACTATTTCATGTTCGAACCCAGAGATGATGCACTTTTAGAGAGAAAAGAGGCCTGTACATCAGGTGAAATCCTGTGCGGGCATTGTAAAAAAGAACTGGCACACAGGATCACCGCATACCTCACCGAACACCAGAAAAAGAGGGAGAAAGCACGGGATATGCTGGATCAATTCCTGCTCAAAGATTGATTCCTTCTTTCTTTTTATTTCTCATTTTACCTCTTGATTCTTACTTCTCATTTCCATTTCATAGGTAGCATAGGCAGTCTGTGCCCACAGTGTCACCAGCGATGCATGAAATGCAGAATCACCCCCCGCGAAGAGAGGAACCCCTCCATCACTATTCTGGGATTTTTCAAGCACAGAGAAGGCTATGTGGTACACAGGAGAGGGGACAGGTATGAGCAGCATAATTCCCAGCACTTCAGAGAGGAGATCGATGCAGTAAGCACAGGAGAGCACATGGGAGGAAAGCCATTCCCCGCTTTTCTTCAAGATGTTCATGCACTGTGATGCGTGGGAATGTGATATACCTGCCCAGAAGGTCAGGCAATTGTGCGTCGTTTCATATAGGGAATCCAGGGTAGGTCTGCTGAAGAGGGCATGCTGGTAGGAAATTACCTCAGAGAGCACTGTCTGCAAGCGAGGATCACTGTACTTCTGTAACCATAATACCAGTAAAAGAGCCGATTTTATTGAAGGGGTCACAGATGAGCAGGCAATATCTGTGAATACCTCAGAAAGATGCACTGTTGCTTCGGGGATACCCACCGCAATCTGCCAGATGGATTCCAGAGATGAAACTCCCTTTTTCACTTCCCGGGAGGCAGACACCGGGAGATATTCCTGTAAAAATGAACGGGCGCTCTCCACATTACCTGTACAGATATGAGGACACAGGCGATGGACCAGTAAAAATTCAGCAGTAGCCTTCACACAGGGCTCTGATGCAATTCTGCCATCGGGTTCCTGGAAAGATGCCACAAATTCTCTGAGTCGGTGGATATTCATTTTTTTCGGGATGTACGGGACGCTTTTTTCGATTGTGTAGAGGGTGAAGGTGATTTTACCTCCCGTAAAACCCATACACCTCCCAGTGCCATGATTGCCACACCCACATACCGTAAGTAAGAGAGGGTATACTGTTCATATCTGGCAGTCTGTTCGGTGACAGGTACATGTACTGTATGGGGGACCTTTTCTGTGTATTCCACGGTGCGTGTTTTTTCCACAGATTCTACAATGGGCTGCACATATGTTCTCACGATTTCAAAATCGATGACTGTATCCGAGGTCACTGATGCTGGCGAATAGAGGAGCGTATGGGTTCCGTCAGCCTGAATGGTACATTCCTTTTCAATGTCTGTCCCCATCTCCATGCTCAGGTAAACATGTCCCTGACCGGTAAAAGAGATCATTACCGTGTCGTCTGCATGAGCCGTGAGATAGATGGTATCTCCTTTCTTCAGTTCAAACTCTTTTCCCTTGGTGGATGCCCTGGTGGCGGTGACAGACTCCTTCCAGAGGATATCTGTTTTTTCTTCTTCACCCACCACCTTTTCCTCGGTATATACTTCTTCTTTCGTTTTCACCTCTTCAGTATATTCAGTTTTTTCCATCAGGGTCTCTCCGGTAACGACATCTGTTCGGGTAAAGGGTACGAATCCAGCAATCAGGAGGATCATTCCCAGGATAATGAGAAGGACACTTTTTCGGTTAAGATTCATGATGATATTAATGGCAGAAATGATTTAAAGGGTTTTCTCCTGCCTGGGAAAAAAATTCATTTTACACACGGCACTGCATGGAATTTACTTTCATTTTATCTCGATGTATGAGAGAGTAAATTATATGAATACGAGTGGGTATTGCACCAGGATACCATGCACAGAAAAAGGAAACATTGAAAAAGACGCTGTCCCCAGGGGAAGCATGGTGTCACAAACAGCATTGATTACCATTATGGGAGCTCTCTGGAAACTCCCCTCCAAAGAACCTGTTACCCCGGAAACCCATCTCATATTTGGAAAGGAAGCACTCCCCTGGGACACTATCCAGAAGATATATATCAAGCAGAGCGCACTGGGCAATCGATACATGTCTGTCTATTTTTCTAATGGTTCTGCTCCCCGAAGTTTTGATCTGGAAAAGATTCTCGATAGAGAAGATCTTATCCGGTATGTGGAGGCCTATGCGAAAATTAAGGGCTATGATTTCACCCGGGAATTGCCATGAAAAGATTTATTACAGATCCAATATATAGAAAATAGGATGATCTCATGAAAATGGGGAGCATGTTCCTGATGGCATGTCTGTGTATCCTTTTTCCGGCAGGGAGCATTCAGGTTTCCCAGAATGAATCAACACAACCCACACTGGTGTGGATGGCAAATAATACCTATTATCCATTTTCTGAATTCTCTCCCATGGCCCATGAGGGTGTGGTCTGTGCATCTAATAACAAAGGGTTGCGATTAATCACTATAGTGACGGGTGAAGAAATCTGGAATAAGAAATTGTTGACCAGCATGGTACCTCTCATCGATTGTGGTCACATTTTTTATGTGAATAAAATGCTCTGGGGTGGATTTTCTCAGTTGAATTGCCATTCCACCACCACAGATTCCCTCCTGTGGACCCAGCGGGTGAGGGGAAGACCCACCTTCCTCCCGGTCATTGTGGAAGAAAAAATGATACTGACCTCTGGCGCGTATTCTGAGATCGTGGGGAGGGATCCGGTAAATGAAAACTGGATTCTCTGTCTGAACAAATACACAGGAGCACAGATATGGGGATATGAAGGCCAGGGAAAAATGAATTCTTCACCTTCTGTGGTGGATCACACTGTCTATGCATCTTCTTCTGAAGGCATCCTGTATGCTGTAGATCTGGAAAGTGGGGACCTGAAATGGATGTATACAGCACGCCCTTCACCCTTTATGTCAAAGACTCCCTGTGTCTATGGAGAAAAAGTATACCATGTAGGTGAAGAGCTTCACTGCCTGAATCTGGTAGGCGAATTTCTCTGGAACGTTCCAGTGCAGTGCGACCAGAAAGTGTGGGCATCTTCTCACAGACTCTATACCATGGCGGACGATCATGTGATCAGTATGGATGCAGATACGGGAGATATCCTTTGGAAATATCCTATAGATAATTATTTTTTTGCCACCGCAGTAGGAGGATGGGAACATATCTTTTTTGGAGACGATAGAACGGTGTACTGCCTTTCCAGAGAAGGGAAATTACTCTGGAAGTATCCCATACAGGACCATGATGATTTTTTCATCCATTCGACACCTCTTCTCTATGAGGGCTATCTGATCATGGGCACCTCTTTAGGTCACGTATATACTTTTCAATTACCTGGAGAATGGTGTTATCAGGAAGCAGAAGCCATGTATGAGGATGGTGACCTGGAGCGTGCACGGGGATGGTACACCCGGGCCCTGCACTATTACCAGCAGAAAGGGGATGTCCAGATCAGTGGGCACATAACCGGGCGATTGACTGAACTGGGAACAGAATCTGCAGAATGTGCTGCCTGGGCTGAATATGAGGATTCAGATGACACCTTAAAGTCTTTTATAACATATGGGTTCCTGGGTGCAGCTATTTTCATGGGCGTACTCATGATAAGGAACCTCCTCAAAGACAAAAACTCATGATCATATACTTTGCGTGTTCAGAGCTCGATTTCCAGAAAATCAGAGGCTACAGTTACATTGCTGAAATGTGCTTCTGCCTCTGCAATGATGTCCTGTTCTTCATACCGTTGAGACACGTGGGTGAGAACCAGATGGTTGGCTCCTGCCTGGGTTGCAATTTCACAGGCTTCCTGTACGGTGGTGTGAAAGGTCCCATTCCGGTCTGCCTCATGGATATAGGTGGCTTCATGCACCAGGATATCACAGGATTCAGCCTTTTCTATCACTTTCGTGCAGGGGAGCGTATCAGAGGAAAAAACGATTTTCTTTCCAGGACGGGGGGGCCCGGTGACTTCTTCGAGGGTGATTTTTTTTCCATCGATGGTCACAGCTCCCTTTTCTTCGATTTCGGTGAATAATTTTCCCCGAATACCCATAGACCTGGCCTTATCATCCAGGAAATGCCCCCTTTTCGGATGTTCTTCGAAGACAAACCCCAGGGTGGGAACGCTATGGTTAACAGGAAAGGTGGTGATAGTGTACTGTTCCTCCTCTACTGTATCCTCCTCCATTTCATGGAGAGAGATGGGGAACCGGATGCCAAAAAGCCCTGAAGAAAAGTAGTGATTCATGTATTCTATGGTGTTCACCGGCCCATATATGGAGAGGGGAGTTTCTCTCTTATTGAGGCTCATGGTCTGGAGTAATCCTCCCAGTCCCAGATAGTGGTCACCATGAAAGTGTGAGATGAAAATTTTTCTCATTTTGGAAGGAGAAACTAATGAGATCATCTGCCGCTGTGCCCCTTCTCCACAATCGAAGAGTATGATTTCTCCATTGTACTGGAGGGCTATGGAAGGCAGGCTGCGTTTTCGGGTGGGCCTTCCTGCAGCAGTTCCCAGAAAAATAAGCTTCATATGCCTTTTTCACCCCTCTCTTTTAAGAAGATTACTCTTTGTGTTTTCCACCTTCCTCAACCAGATACCCCATCAATAGTTACTCTCAGCTGTGATGCAAAAAAGAAAAAAGAAAGATTAAAATTTCATGGCATGCTTTACATGGTCTTCTGGCAGGGGCTCTGTTACCAGAGATCCTATGACAAATACCAGCCACCCCACGATCTGACCGGGGATTATGGCATGGATGCCATAGAGATTCTGACCCTGTATGCCAAATATTGCAGTCCACAGCACAACAGTCAAAAATCCCAGGATCGTGCTCCATAAAATAGCTTGAGAGGTCCCCCGTTTCCAGAACAATCCACAGACCAGGGGAGGAACGAAGGCTGCACAGGAAGCTGCTGCACCGAAGTTGAAAATATCTGCTATAGTTCCCAGACGGAGAAAGGAGAGTGCGAAGGCTACCACAACCATGACTACGGTGGTCACCTTGGACAGGCGAAGGATATTATCATCTGAAACTTTTGTGGGCAGAAGCGGCTGTATGAAGTCCCGGGAGAGGGCAAATGAAGCCTGAAGCGTGGTGGCTGAAGCAGTGGACATGGAGGCTGCCATCACCGCAGAGAGCACCACCCCGATACCCACGGCCGGAAGCACTGCCCGAAAGAGGGTGGGCATTACCAGGTCCTGCTGTACGCCCGGACCGATTATCACCCGGGCTACAGGTCCTGCAAAGTAGATGGTGTAGAGCACGATGAAAGACCACACCGTCACAATGGGGACAGCCAACCTGATGGCCCGTACATTCTTTGCCGAATACAGCATGGAGATGATCTGGGGCATTCCCCAGGGAATCAGGCTGGTCACCAGGCACAGGGAGATGAGATACCACCAGCTTCCCGTACCGGGCATGGTCACATATTCCATTCCATAGTTAGCCAGTGCAGTGTAGGAGGCAGAAAATCCCGAGGTGTAGAGCACACCTATCACCAAAACGATCATTCCCAGGAACATGACGGCTCCCTGGAGAAAATTCACATAGATGGTGGATATGATACCGCCAACAGTAATATAGAATCCGATAACAACCACGATTAAAATCAATGCATATAAAAATTCCAGTTCAAAGAGGCCCTGGAAGAGTCGTGCAGTCCCTGTGAGCACTGCTACAGAATAAGCCATCATGGAAAACATGACGATGATGGCCAGCACATATCTCACCGGTGGGCACTGATATCTCCGGGTCAATAATTCCATGACTGTATAGGAATCGAGGTTCTCCTGCATCTTCCGCACCCGTTTACCCAGGACCACCCAGGCCAGATAGGTCATGATGAAGATGTTGGTGGCAGCAATCCACAGCATGGAAGATCCAATGTTGTAGGATAATCCTCCGTATCCGATGATGAGCGTGGCGCTGTAGCAGGTAGCTCCATAGGCTAAAGCAATGGCCCAGGGTCCCACCGAATGAGAAGCAAAATAGTAATCCTTGGCAGTTTTTGTCTTGGTACTCCCGTAATACCCGGTGATGAGGTTGATGATGATATACAGTATGAACATTCCCACAGCAATCTTGAGATACTCCTCCACTGGAATGACATCGAATTGCATCATTCTCCCTCCTCAGACTGTGTCATCAATGGATACAGCAAAGCCAGCACAACTGTAATCAATCCAATTATCCAGGCAATAAAAACACCTGGACTCATCCCAAAGATCAAAGTCATGCACTATGAGATGGTAGTAATCTTATAAGGTTTTGGAACAGACAATAGTGCACATGAAAGAGAAAAAGGAAATTGATAGGTTCATCAGTCTTATCACCACGTATGTTATTGGTTAATCAAAAAAAGAAAAATGTGAAAAAATTTCTTTACACATCGAGAATAATCATGCCATTGGATGTGCTCACCGAGATGGATAGTGGTGCATCTTCTTCTGCAGTATATCCCTTCTTATGGGACCTTTCATCGATTGTATAGGTGACCGGTGCTACCCGGATATCAATTGACGCATTCGATGTTCTCAGATCAAAGGAAAAATTCCCCTGGGCAATCACTGTCACGCTGCCGTTGGAGGTAGAAATGTCAAAGGATCCCGATTCTCCCGTAGTTACTTTCACCCTTCCATTGGAGGTGGTGAGAGAGTAATTTCCCGTACCGCACTGGACATCTATCTGTCCATTACTGGTCCTCATTTCTACATCTTCTCCTTCAAAAGAACCTGTAATTCTTCCATTACTGGTGGTCACCGTGATGTCTTCGGCTGAACAGGAAGCAGTGATCTGTCCATTGGATGAGGTGAGGGAGATATCAGTGGCTGTCAGTGCATCCTCCAGGGAGATATATCCGTTGGATGTTTCCAGGGTCAGTGTATTCAATGAAATAGCGGGAATATACGCCCTGATTTCTGCACCAGTATTATCCCTGTTTTCTATATCCAGTTCCAGTATCACTTCTGTCCCCGTGGCTTCACTGAAATCTACCCGGAGATCGTCTGCAATCCTCTGGGCTTCTTCTGCAGATGAGGCACGGGCCCAGGTGGTTATTTCGATGCGGTAACTGGGGTTATCCCATATTGAAACTTCTATAAATCCATTGTGTGACTCAAAATCAAGAGAAAGGATTTCTGCTGAAACAGTGTTTTCAAATAGCCGTTCTGATTCTCGCTTTTCTCCCGTTATACCGTATTGGCCCATACATCCTGAGAGGAGTACCACACAAAAGAAGACAGCCAATGCAGTCATATCTGGTCTCATGATATGTATTGATTTCCCTGTTTAAGTAGATTTTCTCAGATAAAACAGGTAATGATGGCAAGCTATTTATGCATAAAATATTGTACAAAGGTATGGATGTTTTTGAAGCAATTTTCAACAGGAGAAGTGTACGTTCTTATGAAGATACTCCCGTGGAAGAGGAAAAAATCAATCGGTGCCTGGAAGCTGCCCGCTGGGCACCATCGGCCAGTAATAAACAACCCTGGCATTTCATTGTCGTACAGGATGATACGGTAAAAAAAACACTGGCAGACCTGCATCCCTACGGGAGATTCATGAAGGAGAGTCCGGTGGTCATTGTAGTGCTCTGTGACCCTGAAAAACACCCCAAATATTATATGATGGATCCCTGCATTGCCACCCAGAACCTCTTACTGGCAGCTCATGCCCAGGGGTTGGGCACCTGCTGGATGGGCACGGTGGGAGCAGGATTTGAGGAAGATATGAAGCAGCTGTTACAGGTGCCTGATCACATGAACATTCTCTGCTGTGTGTCGATGGGGTATCCTGCAGAATCACCTTCCTCATCCAGGAGACCACTCTCAGAAATAGTGTCTCATGAACAGTTCGGTCACTGATTCAGAATCCGGGAATGTTTTTTCTGGGGTTACAACAGTTCCCTATAAAGAATATATTCTCATATCCCTTTCTGCATGAGTACACGAGAATCAGGAATAGGGAGGCTCACAACTAGATGCCTTTTCTTTTCTCTTTTTCGTGAATTGCATTTTTTGATTTTACAGGGACTGGAGAGCCTGATCAAGGTCTGCAATGATATCTGATGGGTCTTCAATACCAACCGATAATCGCACCAGGCTATCAGAGATTCCCGCAGCCTGTCGTTCTTCCGGGGAGAGAGGCCTGTGTGAAGAATGGGCAGGGTACACGATAAGACTGCACACATCACCCAGGGAGGTAGCAGGAATGATGAGATTCAGGTTGTCGAAGAAATGAAAAATTTCTTTTCTGGCTGTATCTGTAATCTCAAAGGATATCATGCCACCATATCCTCTTTGAGAAAATAATTGAGTTGCCAGGTCGTGCTGAGGATGAGAAGGGAGTCCTGGATAGTTCACCGTAGTTACCCGGGGATGGTCCTGAAGATAACGGGCCACCTGTAAGGCATTCTCACACTGCTTCTGCATGCGTAGGGGGAGGGTTTTCAATCCCCGCAGGGTTAAATATGCTTCATTGGGTCCCAGGATCGCTCCCAGCAGTATGGTTAACTCATGAAGAGGGTCCTGGAATTTTTCGGTGGAAATCACTGTTCCTCCTACTGCATCTCCATGACCATTGAGAAATTTGGTGGTGCTGTGCATCACCAGATCTGTTCCATGGCAGAGGGGCTGGATGAGAAAGGGAGTGGTGAAGGTGCTGTCTATTACAACTCTGGCTCCATGTTCGTGGGCACAGGTGACCAGATCAGGAACGTGAGCTATCTTGAGGAGGGGGTTGGACATGACTTCAAAGATGAAGGTCCGAGGATGATAGGTTTCCAGGGCAGATTCCACTGCTTCCATGGAGAAGATATCTATGAAGTGAGGTTCGATATCCAGTGCTGCAAAGATGGTGGTCAAGAGCGAATGCGTAGTCCCATAGAGATCACGGGCAGCCAGTATATGATCTCCAGATTTCACGCCGGTAGCCATGAGGGCTGCATGGATGGCTGCCATACCGGAGGAGAAGGTAAAGGCACAATCGCCACCTTCGAGAGTGGCCAGGGCGTTCTGCAGGGCAGTGGTGGTGGGATTGCCATGCCTGGAATAGACATACCCTTCTTTCTCTCCCGAAAAGACCCGTTCTAAATCAGCTGTAGATTTGTAATAATAGGTGGAGGTATTATAGACAGGAATGGAGCCGGGAATGAAATCTCCGTGGTGAAAATTTTCTCCCGAATGAGCCGCCTGGGTGAATATGGATTTTTTCATGTGAATTCCTCACTAACAATATAAAAAATATCTTTAAAATCTTTGGTTCCAAAGAGTACAGTACCTGAGAAACATACGATGCCGAACCCATCACAAAAACATCTCTCTTAGTACACTGAAAATACATATCTTTATTTATTATCCACCGAGTT
>AZIF01000227.1_pt1 | contig 13810 bp, 15 predicted proteins | sample 359031 | NCBI WGS metagenome assembly AZIF01 (sample SAMN02429710, study PRJNA222658) | marine sediment metagenome | biome: Sediment sample; isolation source: sample MGS-PRI from oil contaminated site at the harbour of Priolo Gargallo... | place: Italy: Priolo | collected 2011-03-08 | depth 6 m m
CAGAGGAGAAAATGGGAAGTAAGTAATAAGTGTGCAATAATTTTTTACATTCGGAGGCACTGTACCAACCCAAACATTTATAAATAGTAATGAAATGTAATGTATATTAATTAAATATAATTACAATGCATTAAGGTGGTTACCATGCCCGAGAGAAGACACACAACCGTTTCCATTCCTGTGGAATTGGCAGAAAAGATAGAGAAACGAATTGAAGGTACTGGATTTCATTCTGTATCCAGTTATGTTACCTATGTATTAAGGCAGGTGTTATCCAGTATTGAAGAAGAGGAGAAAAAAGAAGTCTTCTCCAAAGAGGACGAAGATAAGGTCAAAGAGAGACTGAGAGGTCTCGGATACCTTGAATAAAGAGACGTGATATCATGGCATTTGTATTATGGTTTACTGGAGTTCCTGCCTCAGGGAAGAGCACCATAGCTCAGGAAGTGGAACGAATGCTCAGGGAACGGGGAACTCCCATAGAGAATCTGGATGCGGATGAAATCAGGGCAAATTTAAGTCCTGATTTAGGTTATACAGAAAAAGATAGGGATATTAACACGAAAAGACTGGCTTTTCTGGCATCATTACTGGAAAAGCATGGAGTGTCAGCCATCGTGGCTGCTGTATCCAGTTTGAAACGATTCAGAGAGAGAGCCCGGGCCATGTCCTGTAACTTCGTGGAGGTCTACGTGAACTGCCCGGTAGAAGTGTGCATGGAACGGGATCCCAAGGGATTGTATGCCAGGGCACAGCGGGGAGAAGTCAATGACATTGCTGGACTCCACCAACCCTATGAAGTTTCAGAGACGCCTGAAGTGATCTGTGAATCACATATGCATACTGTCGAAGAATGTGCCCATAAAGTCATTTTATTCTTAGAAGAACACGGATTGCTCCCTCCAGAGAACTACACCTTCGAAGATGAGGAGAAAATCAAGGAACGATTAAAGAATCTTGGATATTTATGAGTGTGATACTATGATACCACCACATGGCGGAAAATTAGTACAGCGTATCGTATCAGCAAAAAACCAGGAGAGCTTTGAAGCGCTCCCCAGCATAGACATTTCCTCTGAAACCGTCCGGGAATTGCGAAATATAGGCACCGGCGTGTACAGTCCTCTGCAGGGATTCATGGGGCAGAATGAGACAGAAAGTGTGGTAAAAGAAGGCCGCTTACCCAATGGGACACCATGGACCATTCCCGTGCTCCTCCCCGTACCTGATCACTCCTTCCCCGGTGAGGGGAATGAGGTACTGCTGGATCATACAGCAGTCATGCATGTGGAGGAGCTCTTCACCCTGGATAAAAAAGATAAAAAAGAAGCAGTTACCCATATTTTTGGAACAGATTCGCTGGATCATCCCGGAGTGAAACGATTTCTCTCTCTTCCTGATATCTTTGCAGGAGGACCTATCGATCTTCTTGAAAATACCCGAGAACCCTTTCCCCAGTTCAATCTGGAACCCCGGGAAACACGGGTGTTATTCAGGGAAAAGGGATGGAAAACAGTAGCCGGGTTCCAGACCAGGAATCCACCCCATACCGGTCATGAAAGTCTCCAGAAGACAGTGTTGGGACTGGTGGATGGGGTCTTCATCAATCCCCTGATTGGCAGGAAGAAACCAGGTGATTTCAAAGACGAGGTGATCCTCTCTGCATACAAGGCAATGATCGAGCATTACATGCCCCAGGAACGGGCAGTGCTCAGTATTTTAGCCACCGAAATGAGGTATGCCGGTCCCCGGGAAGCTATCTTCCATGCAATCTGTCGGAAGAATTTTGGCTGTACTCATTTTATTGTGGGAAGAGATCATGCTGGAGTGGGGAATTTCTACAAACCAGAAGCAGCCATTGAAATCTTCGATCAGTACCCGGACATGCAGATCGAAATCATTTCTATCAAGGGAGACTTCTTTTACTGCAATAAATGCGGTCATCTAGCTTCAGAAAGGACCTGTCCCCATGATCAATCGCATCACATCACTTTCAGTGGTACGAAAATCAGGGAATTGCTGCGCAATAGAGAAACTCCCCCCGGTGAAATCATGCGCTCGGAAGTATTTCAGGCCCTGTTAGATACAGAAGATCCCTTTGTAGGTGAATAAATGGATGAGAAGATATTCATCATCGGGCTGGATTGCGCTCCTCCCGAACTGGTATTCGATCAATTTGATCTGCCCAACCTCCAGGGATTGATGGATGGTGCCTATGGGGAACTGACATCTACCATTCCTCCCATCACCTGTCCTGCATGGATGAGCATGATGACTGGGAAGAATCCTGGAAAATTAGGATTTTATGGATTCAGAAACCGGAAGAATTTTGCCTATGATGATATGTGGATTGCCAATTCTACGGCTGTAAAAGAAGATACTCTCTGGGATATCCTCTCCAGAGAAAAAAAGAAGGTATCGGTGATCGGTGTTCCCCAGACCTATCCTCCCAAGCCGGTAAATGGGATCATGGTTACCAGCTTCCTCACCCCCGATACAGACCATCAATTCACCTATCCGGATGCATTAAAATCAGATATTCGATCTCTGGTGGGAGATTATCTGGTGGATGTGGAGAAATTCAGGACAGAAGATAAGAAATTTCTCCTTTCCCAGATCTATGATATGACAGAGAAACGGTGCACGGTAGTGAAACATTTCATGCAGAAACCATGGGATTTTTTCATGTGGGTGGAGATGGGCCCGGACCGGATTCATCATGGGTTGTGGAAATATTTTGATCCCCAGCACAGGAAATATACCGAATCCGAACTGAGTTCTGCCATTCCCGATTACTATACCTACCTCGATACACAGATCGGCGAGATGCTCTCTTTACTTCCTGAAGATACCATCGTGATGGTGGTCTCAGACCACGGTGCAAAACGCATGGAAGGCTGTATCAATATCAATGATTGGTTAATCGAGGAAGGATATTTACACCTGAAAGAATCACCATCTGAAATCATCAAATTCAGACAGGCCTCCATAGACTGGAAAAAGACATCGGTGTGGGCCTGGGGTGGATATTACAGCAGAATCTTCTTCAATATTACAGGACGGGAATCTGAGGGCATCCTCAGCAGAGAAGAATATCTGGATGTGCGAGAAGAAGTCAAAAAGAAGCTGGAATCCATGAAGGATGACAGAGGAGCACCTCTCAATACGAAGGTATTCCGACCGGAAGATATCTATACCGGACCCTATGTGTCTGAAGCACCCGATCTCATCGTCTACTTCGGTGATTTATACTGGAGGGGCACAGAGAGCATCGGGCATGATTCGCTCTATTCCTTTGAAACAGAAATTGGGCCAGACGATTGTGTTCATGCCCAGGAAGGAATCTTCATGATGCAGGATCCCCAGGAGAGAATTTCAGGCAAACAGACTGGATTACATATTCTCGATTGTGCTCCCACCATGCTGGATCTCTTAGGAATGCCCCGGCAGGAAGGCATGGATGGAACATCCATGGTGAAAAAATAAGGATTTCTTTTTTCCTTTTCCTCTTTAATCCAGGAGATGTTCTGTAATATAGGTCACAGCCTCCAGAACACCTCTTCCGTATTCTTTCGATGCAATGTATCCCTTCCTTTTTTTGACCAGGGCTTTGATGGGTGGTTCTGCGTTTGCCACAGCTACAGGAAATCCAACGGTGGAGAGCATTTCCACATCATTCATACCATCTCCAAAGGCTATCATTTCATGGGGAGACATGCCAAGAACCTCGGAGAGGATGGAGAGTCCTCTTTTTTTACTGAGTCCTTTCTGGAGGGCATCCACTGCATCCACATGGGTGATGACATAGAGATGGAGGTCATGGTCTGCAATTAATTCATTCATCAGGGCTGCCACCTTCTTCACATCGCTTCTGTCTCGAGGAAAAAGGCTGAATAAGGTTTCTTTGGGTTCTTCCCAGCATGCTTTTATGAGCTCGCTTTTCAGAAAGAGATTCCTCAGTGTTTTGATATCTGAAAGATACTCGGTATAGAGAAGGGAGCGTTTTTGATGGGGAAAGAATACATGTCCTCCAGATTCTCCCACTATAATGGTATCTTCCCTGAGCAATCCTGAAAAAATAAGTCCTCCAGTAATATACCAGGGATGTTTTCCGGAAGCAAATGAGATTTTCAATCCGTGTGATTCCAGAATGTTGAGAGCAGCAATGCTTTCGGGTTGTACTGGTTCTCCTGCAGGATTCAACACGCCATCAATATCAAACACACACAGGTTATAGGGCATATTATTCCTCCAGGAGGGTGGCACAAGCACCTGTATCCACTCGAACGGGATAGACTGCATCAGTTTCTTCTAACAGGGCATCTCTCACCGAGTGCTGCATGGTCTTTCCGTTACATAGAGCGGCAATACATCCTCCCATACCGGCTCCGGTTACCTTACAGGCCAAGGCACCACCCCGGAGAGCCGTTTCGATGAGCTGTTCATTTTCGGGCAGGGAGCGGCCAAAGTATCGCATGATTTCCTGATTTTTTTCCACTATCTGGGCGAGGGATTCAATATCATTCCAGATGAGGGCTTTTTTTGCATCACGGGTAATTGTGTCTAGGAGGTCGATCATGGATCTGATTTTCTCATTGCCATTCATGTATGCGGTGTAGAGATGACGATTTGACAGAGTGGAATCATGAGCTACCTGAGTATCGGCAACCACAAAGCACAGTGAGGAGGTATAGGATGTCAGATTTTCCACCGTTGCATAAGGTTCATCCTCCTCTGGATGGGGTGTTTTCCCTCTGCAATCTAAAAAACAGATTCCTCCAAAGGTTGCTGCATACCAGTCCTGATAGCCATTCAGCCTGTCCAGGTCTGATTCTGCTCTCTGGGTTTGTTCTGCCAGTTCATGAGGAGGGATATCTTTTTTTTGAAGGAGAGAGAGTCCTTTGAGGAGAGAGACACCAAGGGCAGCAGATCCTCCCAGACCAGAAGAAGGAGGTATATCAGAATGAATGTGCAGGGTGAACTGTGAAGGATGGAGGTGTGCCCGTGCAATCACTGCCTGAATGAGGGGGGCAGTGTGCAAGGGAGTGGGAATACCTTCCATGAACACACCAGTATTAGTACTCTCTGTGCTCATGCGGGTGTATGTTCTCAGGGAGATGGCACAGCAGAGTGTGCATTTTCCAAACAGATCAGCTGCTCCTCCTGAGAGATCGATTCTGGCTGGAGCAGAACTTTTAATGTCCATGGGATCACCAGGTCAATTGATATGGGACCGGAAGAAAGGCACTTTTCTGGCTATTGTAGAGAGTATTCCATCCTCTGGCAGGGTGACACCCTGGAACAATATATGGAGGAGGAATAACGCAATGATAAATTCAAGAAATGTTCTCAGTGATTCATACATAGCTTTTGGGGTGGATTGCAACAGAAAAAACATTCTAATGAAGGAATTTTTTCCAACAAGAATGAAAAATCCAAAGAAAAATAAAGCCAGTCCGATATATATAATTTTTTTGGGCATTCCATAGAGTAATAAGAGGAAAAATACTGCTGAGACAGATATACCTCCTAAGAATATGAGTGGAGAAGAGATGAGGATGCCTGTATGAGTCACCACTACATTTGAGAGCCAGACGATACTATGGAAAGGAAAAAAGAGTATCTTCAAAAAGAGAGATGATCCAGGGAAAGATATTCTCAACATCATACATACTGCAGCACTGAGAGAACATATAAATAACATGATAATAATTCCTAAACTATAGTGATTCTTCATACTGGAATATTTCATGACTGACTTAAAGGATTTTTGGTCGATGAATTTTTATTATTCTATCCATAAAAAATAATGAGAAAAAGACATTGAAAACTCTAATAAATTTTTAAAAATAATGAAAAAAAGATAAAAAAAATCTGTTTTACTTTACCTTGAATTTAATCTGGGTTCCTTCACGAGTGACGAGAGTGACTTCCTGTCCAACCGTATAACTTCCACTAAGTACTACCTGTGTGACTGCATTAGCAGTAATTGGTGTTCCTATATTTTGTGCAATCAGTGCACCATCTTGATATTCTGCATCGAGAATTGCACCAGTACTTGTAGCATTTCGGAGATAGATGGTCAATGTAGTACCACTCAGATTCTGACTCTCCAGTACGATCTGTTCAGCTTCGGCTGATTCTGCACCGGTTTTCTGAGAGGTGAATCCACTTGCCCATGCATACACAATGACCGCAATAGCGACTGCCACGGCAATCATCAGAACCACGGCGATAACAGGGGATACTCCCTTCTTTTTCTTTAACCATTTAAGGAATTTCATATATAAACCTCCTTTCCTTTTAATGATACATTTCAAAAAGATATATAAATCTTTCGGTCATTTTTTGCGGATTTCGTAAAATTTATTAAACTTTTCACAAATTGAAAAATATTGATTGCGATATTCTCAATCAAAAAGAATCACATTGCGAAAACCTTAAATAGCAGAATAGAAATGTCATTCCATGAAGGAGAAGGACAAGCGCATCATTGAAATCCTGAAGAAGGATGCTCGAACACCAGTCATTGCTATTTCGAAGAAGACAGGGATTCCCGATACAACCATTCATTTCAGATTGAAAAAAATCCGTGACTTTGTAGAACGATTCACCCTGGCAATAGATCATGAGACACTGGGATACACATTATATATGCTGGAGGTGGAACCTGAACGATATGCCCTGGATTTTATCACCGAAAAAAACGTGGAATCAGTGATCAACAATATAAAAAAAATCGAGGGTATATTATTTGTAGGACAATTTGACGGTACCTTAATCGCCTTCTATAGATCAAAAGAGAGACCAAATTTAGACATACCCGGCGCATCAATCCGGCGAATCATGCCCATAAAACGAAAATGGGGTAATTTTGCCGAATATTGATGATATCCAATATGAACCATGGACTGAGGTCACGAGAGGGGTTAATCTGATATATGTCATTCACTAATACTATACCATAATCTCGATAAATTCAATGAGAGATACAAGAGCTAACAGAAAACAGACGATAAAAGTTATTACGTAAAATCCAGCAATGATCCATATGGAATATGCTGAAAGTAATTTGATATTCATCTCTTTTATTTTCTTTTCCCAATCTTCTTTTACTATGAGTCCCAGCGCAAACAGCGCAATGCTGGAGAAAAAGAGAGCCAGAGAAACAAACAGCAGGTCAAAGCGTAAGTGAGGTGAAAATGTTCTCACAAAATATGCGCTGGTAAAGAGGAGTAAGGGTATAAATAAATAGATACCACCTCTTGTCGTTGTTATAGTCACTTTTTCTTTGCATACTATCCTGTGGACAACAAAGAGAATTTCAATATATGCGAAAGAATAGAGTATTGTGACACTGAATATGAGAACCAGAGATAAGAGTGGGGCAATATCAAACATTCCTTTTCCTCCTTGTATGTTATGGGCCCGTCGAGATTTGAACTCGAGGCCTCCCGGTTATCAGCCGGACGCTCTAACCAACCTAAGCCACGGGCCCATCTTTCTACACGTCGTCTCTTCAATACACCCTTTTTAAGGTTTTTCCTTATGAGATTCCTTCTCCATCAAGAGGTGTGCAGGTACTTACTTATGGACAGAAGAGAATACAAATATGAAGTAACATTATTGTATATTAGTTCCAGGTTCTCGTAGAGGGAGCTGTACTGACCCCCACCCAAAATCTGAAGTCACACATATACTCTGTCATGAGAAGATCTGAAATGTAATGAGGAGATTATGTATGAGTACTCGAGAAAAAAGAAATCCAAATCATTTAATCACAGAAAAAAGTCCCTATCTTTTACAGCATGCATACAATCCTGTAAACTGGTATCCATGGTGTGAAGAAGCATTCCAAAAAGCTCACAGAGAAGATGTACCCATATTTCTTTCCATTGGATATTCTACCTGTCACTGGTGCCATGTGATGGCAGAAGAATCCTTTGAGGATTATGATATTGCTCAGATACTCAATAATGGCTTTGTGAGTATCAAAGTGGACCGGGAAGAACGACCCGATATCGATAAGACCTATATGGCAGTCTGCCAGATGATGACAGGGAGGGGAGGATGGCCACTCACCATTGTAATGACCCCGGATAAGGTCCCCTTTTTTGCAGCCACCTACATACCAAAAACCAGCCGTATGGGAATGACCGGATTGACAGAACTTCTTCCCCACCTGCTGAATATCTGGAAGGAACGGCAAGAAGACATACGCACAGTGGGAGAGGAGATTCTCTTTTCACTGTCTCATCATCAAGAGTCAGCACATAATACCCTGGATGAATCAGTCTTAGAAAAGGCATATAATCTGCTCCTCACGCAATTTGATGAAAAATACGGAGGATTTGGATCAGCTCCCAAGTTTCCCATGCCCCACTATCTCAGGTTGTTGTTACGATATTATTTCAGGACTCATGAACCATCTGCACTGAACATGGTGGAAAAGACACTGGATGTCATGAGAAGAGGAGGAATCTGGGACCATGTGGGCTTTGGATTTCACAGGTATTCCACAGATCGATTCTGGCATGTACCTCATTTTGAAAAAATGCTCTATGATCAGGCCTTACTGGCATTCACATACTGTGAGGCGTATCAGGTGACACAAAATCAGCACTATAAAGAGACAGCACATGACATCCTTGCATATGTGCTCAGAGACATGACTTCACCCGAAGGAGCATTTTATACTGCCGAAGATGCAGACAGCGAAGGAGAAGAAGGCAAATTCTACACCTGGGACAAATCTGAACTCCAGGATGTGGTGGATGCTCCCCATGAAATACAGACCATTTTTTCACTGTTTCCAGTTGGGATGGGAAAAGAGAGATCAGATAGGATCATTCTGTATATAGAAAATCCCTTTCCAGAACTGGCACATGAGCTGAAAATGGCAGAAGAAGAATTATACCATCTCCTGGAGAAAGAAAGAACACAGCTCTTTATACACCGGAAACACCGCATTCACCCCGCAAAAGACGATAAAATACTGGCAGACTGGAACGGATTGATGATTGCTGCATGTGCGAAGGCTACCCAGGTCTTTGATGATGAGCAGTACAGTACCGCAGCCCGGGCAGCTGTCAATTTTATCATGAGAGAAATGAGAGACGGGATTCTCTATCACAGGTTTCGGGAGGGAGAAAAAGCTATTCCTGGATTTCTCGATGATTATGCGTTTTTAGGGTGGGGGTTACTGGAACTGTATGAAGCAACCTTTGATCCATGGCTCCTCACTGAGGCGTGTTCTCTGACAGACTATCTTTTAGATCACTTCTGGGATAGCGAGGGAGGATTCTTTTTTACCTCACATGGAGAACATGAAAATGAAGAGGTGGTCAGACAGAAAGAGGCGTTTGATGGAGCCCTTCCTTCTGGAAATTCGGTGGCATTTTTGAATTTACTGCAGCTTTCCAGGATCACCGGAACCAGTAGATATGAGGAAAAAGCAGCACATCTCCTTGATTACTTTTCTGCATCTATTTCTCAGATGCCAGCTTCACATGCTCATCTGTTGCTGGGTCTGGATTTCATGCTGGGACCCACTTTTGAAGTGGTGATCGTGGGAGATCCTCATGCCAGGGCCACACAGGAGATGATACGTGCTGTCCAGCATTCTTTCATTCCTGGAAAAGTCCTCCTTGTTATGCAGGAAGGCGATGAATCTATATCAGCATGTGCTCCCTACACTGCCCATCTCACCTGTATAGAGGGAAAGCCAACCTGTTATGTCTGTCAGAATCATACCTGCCAACTCCCCACCACAGATATTCAGGTGGCACTCCAGCAACTGGGCGTATATCGATAAAATCAGGGGGAGATGGAAATAGTTAGAATCCCTGATTGGCTGTCCATGATGATGAATCCTTCCTTTTCCAGGTGGTAGCAATTATTCTGTATCCGGGAGGTTGTGAAGGGAAGCCTTTTCATGAGGATTTCGACTGGTATTTCTCCTTCAGCTAAGAGGAGTTTGAGGATAGCACCCCTGATCTCTCTGTCACTTCCTTTAAAAGGAGATTGGAACTGGTGATGAGCACTCCTCCTCCCGGGGTTTCTGTGAGTTTTCTTGAGCCACACTCCATAATCAGTCAGTGCATAATACCAGGTACGGGGATTCGTTCTATCAAGTGTTTCTTCTACCAGAGGCATAATCTGGGTATCGGAGATATGCTCTTCTCCAGAAAAGAAAAAATGAATAAATACTGTTCTGATATTTGTTTCAACAAACACTGAAGGGACATTGAATGCGTATGCAGCAATTGCTCCTGCAGTGGCGGGCCCAATTCCAGGAAAGGTGGACAGGATAGCAGGATCGGAGGGAACAGTTTTATACCGTGTAGAAATGAGCCGAGCCGTTTCTTTTAGAAAGAGGGCTCGCCGATTGTATCCCAACCCCTGCCATACAGAAAGAATATCCTCCAGCGAAGCATGAGCCAGGGAATGCACATCTGGAAACCGGGAAAGAAACTGTTCATATTTTTTTCTCACCCGCTGGGTCTGTGTCTGTTGCAGCATGAATTCAGAAACCAGAATATGATAGGGATCATCTGTCTCTCTCCATGGAAATGATCGCCCCCTCTGATCATGAAATTCATAGATGAGGGTTTGAAAATAATGGACATCTTGTGAAGCCAGGTGATGTGGAGAAAACTGAATGACTGTATTTTCATCTTCCCGGGAAACGATGAATGTTTGATCTTTTTTCATCTGCCATATATGTAAGTGCTTTTATAAAAGATTTTTTTTCAATGTATTCAGTGATGTCCTTGAGTGATATATCGACTTTTTCTTTGTATCACTCTCATATCCTTTACTTATTAAAGGGAAATTTTTATTAAGGACACATCATTACAGGATGCATTCATGTTTGAGGATGAACTGAATTATACAGACATATTATGGAAGGGCATCCCCCAGCTCAAAAAAGCCGTACCCTATAGTGGGTTACAGGGGTTTCTCTACATGTGGATAGTTGGAGTACTCTTACAGACTGTTCTTTTTCTATTGTATGGATGGTCTGGCACGATATATGGGTATGTGCTGTATTCACTCAAACTGATTTCCATCAGTTCTCTGGTGGTTGCTCTGTTGATAATATTATTTTCCCTTCGATTGTTCTTTTATCAATATATCATTACCGATAAAGGAGTCTGTATAAAAAAATGTAAAAAGATGAATTGTTATGCCTGGAATCGGATTCCTTCGGTGAGAATGAGAAACTATCTCTTGTTTTCTTTCACCGGACAGCATCTGGACATACCGGTGTACCCTGTAACTCCTCAAGAAAAAGCCTGGTTTAAAAAGCAATATCCAGGCATGAAAAATGTTCAGGTGAAATTTGAGTATATACCCGATTTTAATGAACCTAAAAAAATTATTGAACAGCACATTTCCTGATTTCGTTTATAAAGGAGACCACCATGAATCCTCGAGAGGAACTGGAATTCTATCTGCAACAGGTGGAACCTGGATTCAGAGAGATTATCAGGAGAATTCCTCCCCGGGAAGAACCCTTACCCACTCCCTACTGGTTACATCTGGAGATGATTGAACGATTTCACGTATTGCGTGCAGTAGGGATCAAGGAGGGAAATACCGTGTTAGAAATCGGGTGTGGAGCGCATGCCCTGACCACTGTCCCCCTGGCATACCTGCTGGGTCCCCAAGGAAACCTGTTCACTACAGATAGAGAGCGATGGACATTCTTTCACCGCGTGGTACATGCTTCCGGCCTCCAGGATCGCATCTTCCCTTTCCAGTGTACCGCCCTCACCCTCCCCTTACCCTCTCAATCTGTGGATTGTTCTGTACTCATACACGGGGTTCGCAGCCTGGGTGATCAGTCCACCATGATAGGGGTATTTGCAGAAATGCTGCGTGTATCACCCACTGTGTGTGTGGCCGAGACTCTCCCCTGTGCTCATACTTCTGCCCAGAGAGCCCACCTGGACATGTATAATTTGCGAGAAGAACTCTTTCAGGCCCTTTCTGGGAGGAAGGATGATGTCCATTACCTGCCTCTGGATACACTCTGTGCCCTCATGGAGGAGACAGGAGGGACCATTCTCTCTGCAGAACACCATGAGATGAGGCTTCCTCATTTTCTGGCTTATTTTCCAAAGGAGGAGATTATGAGAATCAACAGTAGGAAAAAAAGGAGAGAACTGTTAGAAAAATGGAAATCTGCTCATGAGAATCTCCTGCAATATGGAGAAGAACATCCTCCTGTGGGAATTGTCACTGCATGCGCAGCATAAAAGAGGCCTGGCAGAGCCGAAGTGTCCAAAGGCTTAAATAGTGATTGTAAAAGAATTTTTATGGTTACCATTGCGACACTGGGATCACATTCTGCTCTGAACATACTGGCAGGGGCAAAGGATGAAGGATTCAACACCTTATTATTGTGCGAGAAATCGCGGAGATTCTATGAACGATTTAGAGTTGCAGATAAAATCATGTATCTTGACAGTCTTTCTGAATTGAGAAAGCACTCTCTACAGGAAGACCTCATCGAAGAGGATGTGATATTGATTCCGCATGGTTCATTTATTTCTTATTTAGATCTTGATTTTCTGGAAAATGAATTTTCTGTTCCCATTTTTGGGAATAAATTTCTATTCAGACATGAATCAGACCGGGTCCTGGAGCAGGAATGGTTCCACCAGGCACAGTTGAGGACCCCCAGAACATTTACTCCTGAAACAATTGATAGAAGGGTCATCGTCAAATATCACGGAGCCAAGGGAGGGAAAGGCTATTTCACTGTTGATTCCCCCCGCGAATATGCCGAGAAGGCAGGGGAAGTGGATGGCGAGGTACAGATACAGGAATGGATCCATGGCGTTACTATGTATTTCCACTATTTTCAATCCCCTCTCTCAGGCGAACTGGAACTCACCAGCATCGATCGACGTTATGAAACTACTGCAGATGCTGTCCATGCAGCACCGGACAGAGACCCCACATATGTGGTGGTGGGTAATTTCCCTCTGGTCATCAGGGAATCATTGCTGGAGCAGGTTTTTGATCAGGGAGATAAAATTGTTTCAGCATCCCGGGACCTGGACCTGGACCACAGGGGATTGATTGGTCCTTTCTGCCTGGAGACTATCGTCACCGACACACCAGAAATTGTTGTTTTTGAAATTTCAGCCCGGATCGTAGCAGGGACCAATCCCTTTGTTCCCTATTCACCCTATACCTATGCTAAATATTTTGAACCCATGAGCACAGGAAGACGGATAGCCAGGGAAATAAAATGTGCTCTGCAAGAAGAGAGAATAGCAGACCTCATCACCTAGGACAGATTCTATTGCTTTTCTGCATATCCAGAAAAATAGCAGAAATATCTCTGCAATGGGTAAAAATGTAAAAGCTTGACATATGAAAAGGTTTTTATAGATACCTAGAGTGCCTTCCTCATGGAATACTGTACACAGTCAATGCATTATTATAGTATTACCCTTCTCACAATCTCCTCTCCCACCTGCTCCTATCAATAGGTGAGTATATGATGTCAGAATATGAATCTCAAATTTATGCCTGTGCCCGGTGTGGTGACTGCAGGGAATCTGTAAAGATAGCCTCTGCTCACAAGGGAATCTATCATGTGTGCCCCATGAAAGAACAGCTGGGGTTCGATTCCTACACAGCACGGGGAAAACTCATGGTATTGCGTGATGTTCTGGAAGGAAAAGAAATCGATGAGGATGTTGCAGATTTATTCTATTCCTGTCTCCAATGTGGAAACTGCAAGGAAGTGTGCATTTCTCAGCTTGGTGAGGGAATCGATGTTCCTTCCATC
>AZIF01000305.1_pt1 | contig 13690 bp, 17 predicted proteins | sample 359031 | NCBI WGS metagenome assembly AZIF01 (sample SAMN02429710, study PRJNA222658) | marine sediment metagenome | biome: Sediment sample; isolation source: sample MGS-PRI from oil contaminated site at the harbour of Priolo Gargallo... | place: Italy: Priolo | collected 2011-03-08 | depth 6 m m
CGATAGGTTTACTGATTTTTCTCAATTCTGTGGAAAATGTTTCCAGCTGTTCTTTGCTCCAGATGTCGGGCTTGTCCTGATTAAACCCTGTTTTATGGAGAGTCTGTAAAATCTCCTCTTCGGTGACAATGCTGAATTTTTCTGCTAATATTTTGTGGAGATCCAGGTGTTCTGAGCTCACTCTCCTGGAGAGTTTTTTCCATTTCTCAGAAAGTTTATCAAAAAACCAGGTATCAATTTCCTTTTCTAAAAATGCTACTTCATCGTGAGGATTGTAGTGATCTGTAGGTTGTCCTTCCTCATCTGTCTTTCCAGAGGCATCAATGATATGGATGAGTACTTCTGCACGCATGATGTCATCCAGGAACCGGTTTCCCAGTCCCCTTCCAGTATGGGCCCCTGGTACTAACCCTGCCACATCTATGATTCGGGTAGGGATCAGCCGAGTTCCGTTGATGCAGCGAGAATTCTGAGGAGAACATGCAGTATCAACCTCTCTGCAGGGACATGGAGCGGTGACAAAGGCCACACCAATATTGGATTTGATGGTGGTGAAGGGGTAATTAGCAATTTCTGCAGCTCCCAGAGTGCAGGCATTGAAGAAGGTAGATTTTCCCACATTGGGTTTTCCGACAATTCCAACATCCATGAAAAGAATCTGTAATCAGTATATTTAACTCTTTTTACAGGGAAAAGATTGCATCAGATATGAGAATATTCATTTCCTCCTGGATCAGAGGAGCAGTATTTATATACGCTCTGAAAAAAATGACATATGGTGAATACATGGTAACCTGTTCCTGTAATGCACTGACATTCCGCACCATTGTGAAAGGAGATAAAATTTCTCAGGTATTCATACGCAACCCCACAGAGACCTCTGACTTCATAGAATATCTGTCAGTAGATGGAATTATTCGAGATACTCTTCTCCATGTGGAACTGAAAGGAAAGGCAATGAACAGAGTGGACCTCCTTCCCTATGCCATATCGGTAACATCTACTGTAACTCTTACTCTTTCCAGTGGGAATACCCTGATCATACAACCAGAAATCTCATAAATCTTATTATTGCCCATAGAAATCATTGCTCCTGCTGAGAAAACCAGTTTTTCATATTTCCGAAATCAAATTATTTCTGAGTAGATTCCCATGGAAAGATATCTCCTTTTAATAGTGAATTATGGTATAAAACTGTTATAACTGTGGAAATCTATTAATAGTTTATATGCATTTTAATACTAACTCTTATAGGGAGGTGATACAATAAAAGAAATTTACTTACAGGCACTGGGTACCTGGGTTATCATGTTGATTTTTGCAATTATTAATGGAACCCTCCGTAACCAGGTGTATGGTCCAAAAGTAACTGAACTCCTGGCTCACCAGCTGAGTACTGTCATATATATTGCTGTTTTCATACTGGTGATGGTCCTCTTGTTTTCCCAAACCAATGCTCCCTACACACAGAAAGATTTGATTATCATAGGAATTGTATGGTTGACACTCACAGTCCTTTTTGAATTTGGATTTGGTCATTATGTCATAGGACATTCCTGGTCTCGACTGATCCACGATTATAATATCTTTCAGGGGAGAATATGGGCCCTGGTACTGATCACTGAACTCATAGGACCCTACATTATTGGAAGGTATTTTCAATAGTTACAGCCATCCAAGGATAATATAAGATAAAGTGTCCTCCCGTCTATTGAGGAACCCTTCTGAAAGTCTTTCTATTTCAAGAACGCAGGAGAAATCATGTATATGGTTTCTCCATCGATATGTTCATACTCACTGCTGAGGTGAAAAGAGCTCGTACATCTTCAGGAGATAAAGAGTCCTCTCTACTACCCTTCAGTACAGATGTATTTTCATTCTGAAAAAAAGTATGTTCTCTGTGAATTTTCATATTGATAAATCCAGAATTTTTCATCAATTCAAGATATTTTTCCTTATCTATTGCTCCTGCAACACATCCCGTATACGCTTCAACCGAATCTTTTACAGAATCTGGAAGATCTTTCACCAGTACAATGTCAGACAGTATCATTCTCCCTCCAGGTTTCAATACTCTGAATGCCTCCTGAAATGCTTTTTCTTTATTGGGAACTAAATTTATAACACAATTTGATATAATTACATCTACTGAATTATCAGCCAGTGGTAATGCTTCTATTTCTCCCTGTTTGAATTCCACATTTGTATACCTTTCTTTCTGGGCTAATTCCCTTGATTTTTCTACCATCTCTGGTGTCATATCGATTCCAATCACTTTTCCCTCTTTTCCTACTCTCTTTGCAGCTAAAAAGCAATCTATTCCCATACCAGACCCCAAATCCAATACTATGTCTCCCTTTTTAAGAGAAGCCAGTGCTATAGGATTTCCACATCCCAGCCCACCATTGGATTGCTCAGGAATAGATTCTAATTCGCTTTCAGAGTATCCAATGCTTCTGCAATGTTCATCTGAACTTCTGGTGCAGCTCATCCTTTTCTTTCCCGTTGAATTCCCACAACAGCTATTCATGCTTCTTTGCCTACAATTATTTCTTTCAGATGATCTACCACACTGCGAGGCTATCTTGCCATATTCTTTCTTGACTGTAGATTTAATTTCACTCTCATTCATGTTCTCACCTTTTATCGTATATCCGATAAATATAACCATAAGGTATATAAAGTTATCGGTTGACCAATAAAATATGAAGACACCCTGTTGCAGTGAAGAAGATATTCCCGAGTGTTGTGATATGAAAGGATTCCTCTCTTTTCTCATATTATGGATAGTTCATAATCGAAAAATAAGAGGATGTGAGATCAGCAGAGAATTGAAAAAGAGGAGGGGAACAGAACCCAGCCCCGGTACTATTTATCCTGTACTAAAAGATTTAAAAACTAAAGGCTTGCTTTCTTCCGATTCCAAAAAAAGATATTCGCTGACTACCAAGGGTGAAAAAGAGCTTCTTACTGCGTTGCAGTATTTCAGTAAGATATTTTTTGATGTTGAAGAGATGTTTTCATGCTGTAGTGAAAATTCGCTTACATCACAACATGCCGAGTTATAGTCATAGAATATTTTTTTTTAATTACCATACAAGAGAAAAAATAAAAATAGAAATAGAAAAAAGTAATCTATCAATATCAGGATAGTATTTCCTCTAAAAAGGTGATGATATCATCATTTTTAGAGAATTCTTTTCGTATCTCTTCACCATCCAGGAGTACCATAAGTTGTGGATATGTTTCTATTCCATATTGGGAAAAAATAGTGCTGTGGTGTCGTTTTTCTATGTGTAAGAGTGTTATATGGGGAAACCTTTTTTCTACATCCTTGATCAGTGGCTTCACTTCAATGCAGGTGCTGCAGGTTTCACTATAGAAATAGAGAATAACAGTATATCCTGATTTTTGTTCTGTGGCTATAGCGGTGAGTATCTCCTGAGTTGAAGGAAGTTCAGGCTGTTCAAAATAGGTAATAATTTCCTGGGGAGATTTTCCTTCTTTTTCCAATCTTCCAATCTGATTCTGAACCACCGCTCTGGTCTGGCAGGTAGGATCATACGTTTCACAATCTCTCAAATTTAATTCGCATCCACACGGACAGGGTATCGTATCTTCAATTGAGGATGTAACAGATGGTTGTGTTTGAGCTACACACCCTGTAAAGACGAGAATGGCGAGTAATCCCAATGCAAGGGTAATTTTCATAGATTAATAAATACACTTATATTTATAAGCATTTCTATATATTTATTAATTCATTAAAATATTCAATTTATAAAATAAAGAAATAGAATTTCCATTCGACAACACATATTTATTCATATACAAATTTGATTAGAATTTTTCCCATGTAAAAACACATTTATAGAGAAGGAGAACATACAACCCTATTCCTATATACATGACACACATGATAATATCTGATACAAAGGTTACATGACCTGGATACAGACTCACTGTTCTACTATTATAACCATAATTCATATACCATTCTGGTGGAAGTGGATGCAAAATTGAAGATGGTAAGAAAATTTCATAGGCATAAATTGCTGCCATGAGTAAGTAAAATCCTGAAAGACTCAAAAAAATTATTGGCATATGACGCGCATGTTTCCAGACTGTTTCATTGGTAAAGTACCCATGAACCGCAAAAATTTCTGTAATTTCCTTTTTTTTATGCTCTGAAATATTTTCTTCAAATAATATGCCTTTGAATCCAAATTTTCTCCGTATAAATCTAGCTATAATTTTTTCCTCTAAATAAATTTCCACATGATTGCTGGTAGTACTGGGAGCAGGTTCACATCGGGTTATAGGTGGATTCGATGATATGGATAGAAATGAGAATGTTGATTTGAAATACTTAATTTCGGCCTTTCCCATATCCTGTAAATCCAGCAATACATGTTCCAGCTTTTCGGGATTGATATCCCACCCTAGGGGAAAATCTGTGAAAAGGGTCTTCATACAATTATTCATGTAATGTTATTAAAAACCTTTGTGTATTCATGCTTAAATCACAAAAAATACATTTTTTTCTCATCATATTCCATAACAAAATCAATAGAACGTATCAAAAACAGTGCCAGATACCTCTCCTCAAATCAATTGAGAACCCTTTTCTTCTCCTTCCCTGGCCCTTTCCAGAAAGGGCATCTATATATCATAGTAATAGAGAGTATCCCATGTTCAGTGTTGAGAAAAGCTGAGAACTTCAACAGACAGGTACTACCAGAAGGGGTGAGGAAAAGTACTCATGTGATTTTCAGATACGGTGCCCACAATTACTACAGAATCGAGAATCTGGTGGCATCTCCTTCCCACATCGGGGACAATATATTGATTCTTGAAGTACTGTCAAAGATTCTGGAGATTTCTTCTGCTCTGTGGAATTATCACGAGGGGAAGTTATCCGCTGCTGGATTTGTGCTAATTCTTCTTTTAATGAAATTTCTAATATTTTATTATAAGTTTCTTTTACTGCTTTTTCTGTCTTTTGCGCCAATGGATCCATCTGGGTCTTGATATTGTGTATCGCTCTCTGTGTGGTATCTCTCACCCTCTGTACAGAACTATCACCTATGAGCTCAGGGCGAAGCGTGGATTCAGTGTGTTCATAGCTATCTGTGACAGATTGTGATTCTGCTTCAGATGAGTCCAGAGGGACCCCACATTTTCTGCAGAATTTACTGGTATATCTATTCATTATTCCACATTGTGGACAAATCATACGATCATCTTTGTCCTTTGCCCTGGTTTTATTGAAAAGATTCATGCTGATCTCCCTACAACTACTCTTATTCTGATATCTTATAACCGCAATAGTCACAAAATTCGCTGTCTTCGGGAAGTATAGTTCCACACCGGGGACACTGTATAGGTTCAAGGATTTTTTTACCACATTCATCGCAGTATACGCTGTCTGTGGGAATGAGTATTCCACAATGTGGGCAACGAAATTGAGGTTGAACATCTTTTTTCTTTATTCGAGGCATCACACCTATCACAGCAATACCAATGAAGACACATACCAGTACTACTATCCCTATTACAGAAAGAGTACTCATCCTGCTCCCAGCCAAGGCACTGATCTGTGGCTCCACAGGAGTACCATCAGATAAGGTCAATTGGGTACCGGACCCTCCTGAAACAGTCAGGTAGGCACAGTCTCCTCCTGTAATGGGTTGTTCTCCATAATCCTTCAGTGTATCATCTACAGTGCTTGCTATGACTGCGTGAAAGCTACCCTCATTATGTCCCTTGATTTGAATGCGATATGTGGGAGATTGATCAGGATCCAGCTCAAAATACCAGTGATTTCCCTCCTCATCAGGATTATTCACTATGAATCCAGAAGGTATATCCATTTTGAGAGTCCCATCTCCCTGAACACCCATCTGATTTCCCTGAGCATCGGTAATGAGAAGATCCACCGGACAGTGCACAACACCACCCACCCTCTTTTTACTATAGCCCTTGTCACCTGTAAAGGTTTCTTCTCCTATGCAGGGAAATTTTATACTCCAATTATATATAGAATATGTGACTGGTTTCTGTGTGGGCCAGGGATCGAGCACCATACCTGTCTTCTGCCAATTGGTTCCCTGGGGGAAAATAACGACTGCATGGTGCATCCCCTTCTCTCCCTGAATAGGGATAAAATCATATCCATTGAGGAGGGTACAATGCTCCGGATTTGCCTGAATCTCGTTATGTAAAAATATGAGTACCTGTTTCTGATACCCACCACAGACAAAATCATCATATTTTGAATATACCCATGAAAGAATATTGGTAGCACTCCCTGGATTCATCCATTTCCAGGGAACTGATATCTTTCCCTTTTCCAGCTCCTCGAGAATAGGGCCACGGGGAATTGATTTTCGATAGAGGTCCAAAATAGCATCCAAATCCCCTGGAACATCTTCAGGGCACTGTACTGTAATTTCACATTCATCAATTTTTTTCCCCTTATATTTGAGTACCAGTCTGCATGTCCCTAAATTTAATCCAGTGAATGTTCCATCTTCCATAGTTCCAATCTCTATATTAGTTCCCATGTAGTCGCTAATGGATGTATTGTTGACAATCTCCCAGCTAAATGAGTGTTTCAGATCTTCAGGAATGGCAGTACCATTTTTATCAATGATAGAAAATGTAATCTTTTCATGGGGGTGGATGGGACCAGGTAACCGGGGGAACATATGGTAAGATTCTTCCTCCTCTGATTGGGATTTTTCTGGTGGCTTCCCTTCTGCTGTTTTAGAATCAATGAGCTGTTTGTAATAGCGTTCCAGAGTAAGGAGTGGTCCTATGAGATCCTCTGAATGGGATAGTCCATCCATATCGATTACACAGGTGTCTTTATAACGGAATATCAATCTTCCACTATGAGAACGTGATTCATCAAATTCAATCCGGTACACGAAGATAGCCCTGTTGTAGTCCATGTTAATTTCTTCCTTCAAAATCACAACATTATCCATATTCTTCTCTTGCGCAATGACATCACGAAGAGATTCAATAGCATCCCCAAAATCATCTTCAGCATCGCTTTCATTAAAATAACATCTCAATTCTGCCCGGATTTTGTAATGGATTCCCTGACTATATACACAATACAATCGCTGAAATGCTCCTCTTCCAGTCTGGGGCCTGGTGGTTTTTCCTGAATCGCTGGTTGTCAACTGTAATGGAAGGTCTGAGCATGCGCATTCTGCTTCATCAAACCCTGAAATCTCGTCTCCTGTAATTCCCACGGAAAAGGAGAAGAGTAAAAGTATCACTATAATACTGGCAAAGAAATTTTTCTTTAACAATTTTGAAGTCATTTCATCACCATTTCATGAATTACTCATCCTATTATCAAAAGAACAGAGAGAATAAAAGAGTTTTGCATATGCTCTATAGCTTATATTTTCACACAGTATATGAACACTCTGATTACCATTCTCTGGATATAAACGAAATTGTTTTAATGATCATTCTTTTCCCTGATCCATGAGTGGATCAAAAATCATATCTCTTATTGTACTGATAATCATGGTACCCATTTGTATATTCTTTTTTAGCAGATTATCTACGTTTCCCTTTGTACCTTCCTTTATATGGATTATTCCAGTCATCATAATTATAGGTTCCATCCTTCAGGCCCTACGGATCTTTTTTCGCGGTTATTGATCTCCAGGATTGCATGACCGTGCAGCGTACATATCTTCAAATATCTGTGCAGTTCAATGGATACATGTCGTGTTATTTCAGATACATGTCTAACTTACTGGAAGAAGCAGGAATAACAATTACCAAAGAAAATAAAAAAGATATTGATAGAGTATTACATTCTTTAGTCAATGTAGAATACAAGAATTGCAGCGCCACATGGAAAGAATTAAAAAAATTACTGCAATCAGAAGAGGGAAAGGCAAAAATCATCCACGCATTGAAAACTCTTTGAAGTCCCCCAAACAGTGCTCATTCTACACTGAAATGCTGGCTGATGATGATTTCCTGACAATCATTCAATATGAAGCTTCTTTCGATTCTGTGGTGTATCATCGTACACTCTCCATTCAGCGACCTTGCCATCACGTATGAGAGCAGTCCACAAAGCAGGCCCCTGTAAGGGAGTGTAAGAACATTCGGAATATCCCCTGATAGCCACTAAATTTCCTCTCGATTCTAACCGTATGAATATATTACGATAATCAGGATAACTGGTAAAAAACTCTTTCCATGCAGTTGTCATTTCTTCCTTACCCCGTACCACATCTCCTTCTGAATCGATGAATACATGATCCTCTGTCATCATATCGGTAAGGGTTGTGAGATCCTGGTTATTGATCTGCTCATTAAAGAGCAACACTATTAATTTTGGATCCGAATATGTCACATCATCACCTCTTTTTCTCATGCAGATATTCCTATTTAACCTTTGCCCTGCTCAAAGTAAATCAATTCTCTAGAGATAAGCAAATATACATAAAATAAAAAAATTCATTGCCTTTTTTTCACTAATCCAAATTATATGCGGTATTGATGGTAGAAAAGAAAAAGAGTTATTGTGAAACTAATTCGTTTCCAATTATGAGTAAAGATGAGGTCTGATTATGATGACCTACCGCTCCACCAGAGGTAGATCCCTGTTCTCCGTAGGTGTTGAATCCAATGACGGGGACCTCTTTTCCCAGTTCGTCCCAGATAACCTCGAAATCATTGCACCCACATCTCGCATTTGCCAGATGTTTGTATATACAGTTAAACACTACCACGGCTCCCACATTACTTGGATTACCTGCATCTGAACATGCCTTCTGAAGCGTTTTTCGAAACCGCTCTTCCAGCAGTTGTTTGTTGGTTTCCATGACATTAAAATAGACTCCCTGAGGGATTTCTGAGAAGAAATTGAGACTCCCGTCTGCATTTTCGGTACTGATGCTGCGTATCACATATTCATTGGATACATCCACACTCTTGAATCCTAAAGGTCTCTGTGCATTCAGATCGAAGGTTAATTCATCTACTTCCAGTAATTCTTTCATCACTTCTGCTGCTGGCCGTTTATTGAATTCATAGACTACTCTGCCCTCTGATTTTGTCACTGCTGCTCCCTTACCTGGAATGGGAACATAGCTGTTTCCTATGGCTGTTCCCAGTTTGATCCCGCCAGTGATCACTCCTAAAACACCCGAATCAGTATACACTCCGTTACCGAATTGATATGTTTTTTTCAGATTCAGATCATCTCCTGCTGAACCACCAATGATAGGAGAGTTTCTTCCCACTACCGATACCAATCCTCTCAGGAAATTTTCTTCACCCAGTGAAAGACCATCAGGTATGATCACATTCAAAAACATCTTCATTTTTACTAAATCCAGGGGAGTTTTATGCATCATTCCCACAAATAAGGTGTAAGGATCAAAATCAAGGGATGTATATGCTGCTTGAGCCGCTTCCATGCCTGCTTTTTCACCCTGTTGAGAGAGATTCTCACCCACACCTACTGCTGTCTTTATTCGTTTTCCCCCAATTCCCAGTACTGCTACAGAATCAGAAAGTGCATTTCCTGCAAGATTGCAGATTTCTCCTGCTGTGGTACATCCAATAATATTTGCTTCGGGTACTGCAGAAGTAAGATCTGTATATATTGTATGAGGATCGTATGTGGAGGAAGAAAACACTATGGCCAGGGTAATTTTCTCTCCAGCCATTTCCTGTGCGTCTCGTGCTGCAGCTTCTGCATCTCCTGAATCAGACAATCCAATGCCAACGCCTAATGGAGGTTTCATATGGTCACCGCCTCTTCTACTGATAATCACTATAAAAGGGTTTTCTCTAAAGATTATGTAATTTCACAATTTTTTTTCCTTTTTTCTCCTTTTTCTGTAGTGAACATTTCTGGATGCCTGTAGAGGAGAGTATCTCTTCTGGGAGAAGATCTTTCCCCTCCATACATGTTGCTTTCAGTGGACATCCTGCACACTGCATATGACCAATTTTTTTCAGACAATTTATTATATTCATGCCACGACCTCCAGGATCACTCTGAGTAGAGCCCCTACTCCTACCGCAGTCACTATCATGATGACTACAGATTTAGCAGTGTCTCGTATTCCTAATTCTTTGAGAAGGATAATGAAGGTAGCAATACAGGGAAAATAGAGGGTGAGGACAGTGCTGGCCACCACCAGTTGATGAGGGAGTAAATTCAGGGGTTCCAGCATCCCCAGGGCTACATCTTTTCTTAAAAACCCGATCATCAATGCTACAATAGCATCTCTGGGTAATCCTAACACTGTTTCCAGAAGTGGTGCACAGACATCTGCAATAAAAGTGATGATTCCCATCAAATATAAAATATTAATAATAAACACACCCAGCAAAACAAAGGGGATTGCTTCCATTATGAAGCCCCTCACTCTCATTCCTGTCTTCTTCAGTAAAACGGGTACATGGGGAAGATGATAATCGGGGATTTCCAGGAAGAGCTCAGGACTTTCACCTGTTACGATCTTATTCAGGAATAGACCCACTCCAATATACACACAGATTAAGGTGAGATACACCATACCCACATATCTCATGCCCTGGGCTCCCACCAATCCAATGATAACAGCATTCTGAGCCATGCAGGGGATAGACACAGCCATCAGGGTTGCTGCAATAAATCGTTCCCGACGTGTCTCCAAAATCCGGGTGGATAATACTCCCGGTACATTACACCCCAACCCCAGGATCATGCAGATAATAGAAGAACCATGAAGACCGATACGGTGCATAACAGTATCCACCAGAACTGCCAGACGGGGTAAGTATCCCACATCTTCCACAATACCCAGCACGAAATAGAAGGAAAGCACATAGGGAAGAACCATGGCCAGGGGGACATAGATACCGGTGGTCAACAATCCAAAGGATTCAGTGACTTCCAGTGTGGTTCCTATTAAGAGATCGTGAAACACTCCTGATGGAAGGAACTGTTCCACCATTTTGACAATAAAGGGAAAATAATATGTTGTAAAAAGCGGATCGAGTAATGATATCAATCCCTCACCCATGAATCGGACTACATAAAAACAGAGAGCAATGACCATAGCTGCCAGAGGTATTCCAGTGAGGGGTTTTATGGAGGCATCTTCCAGTTGTTCCCATACAGAAGGATGCTTATGGCGGATTTTCTGTGTACTGGTGATAATATCTCCAATATATGCCCACCGTTCATCTGGGGAGCGGGGAATTTCAGAGGATTCAGGACATGCTCCTGAGAGAGCAGTGCCCAGCTCTTTTATGCCTTCTCCCGTCACTGCCACTGTAGGGATAACCTGAACACCTAACATGCTGGATAGCTTTTCCACATCGATAGAAATTCCCTTTCTTTCTGCTGCATCCCACATGTTCAATACCACAACGACTGGAAGGTGCTGTTCCAGCAATTGCACAGTAAGATAGAGGTTACGCTCCAGTGCTGTAGCATCCACTACATCCACCACTATATCCGGAGATTCCTCCTTCAAAATTTCTAGTGCTACCTCTTCTGCCTTACAGGTTGGATCGAGAGAATAGGTTCCCGGCACATCTATAATTTCAACTTTTTTTCCTGCAATACGGGCAGTTCCCCGGGTGAATTCCACCGTTGTCCCAGGATAATTCGATGAAACTACATGTACTCCTGTCAATCTACTGAATACCACGCTCTTTCCCACATTGGGATTACCCATGAGCAACGCCTTCATTATTCCACCACCACGAAAATTTTCCTGCACATGCCTCTTCCCATAGCAATCTGTTTCCCATCTACTTCCACTACCACCGGACCGCGAAATGGTTGAGAAGATACCTTACTGACACGTTTATTCACCCTGATACCCAGACATGCCAGATGAGTCCTCATTCCGTGTCCTCCCTCAATGCGAGTAACGATTCCAGAAGGCGCGTTCATGTGCAGTAAAGGAATTTCCTTATCCATAGACTCACCTAAAATTTTTTGGTATACCTAATTATTTAGTTTGGCTTATATAAATATTTCCCTAATATATTTCGGAAATGTTGAATGAAGAGATGAGAAAAGTAATAATTATTACATATTTATTATTTTAAAAAATGGAAGATAGTACTGTAAATATATGAGTAAAAGGAAATTATGTAATAAATGAAGGGGAGAAACATAAATATTTTTCCCAAAAAACCAGCTCTCATCATAAATTTTCACACACCATCACACCGAATACCATGGTCTCACAAATATCTTTTTTAAGATACCCGAAAAATCAACATCATTATGAGAAGAAGGTGTTCACAATGGAACGTACAGAAGAAAATGAAAAATATGTAGAGCATGCGCAGCCCACTCGCATTCCATCCTGGCTCTGGAATATCATGCTCAGATGTACCACCGATAATCTGGGTGAAAAAGGTACCCATACGCTCTTGAGAAGAGCAGGGTTGGAGGACTATATAGGAATCACTCCCTCATATGATGATACTCCAGCTATTACAACTCTAGAATATGCACGATTTAAGGAGGCTCTTTTCGATATTTTTGGCGAAGAAGGAGCACGGCCCATTCTGTTGCGATGCGGTCGGTTGGGATATCAATGTGTTCTGGAGAATTTTCCTCCCTCAATTAAGATCGCACAGAGAATTTTAATAATACTCCCCGAATGGAAAAAATTAGTAAAAGCAGTCACAGAATTTTTGCATACATATGATAAAGCTATGGGAACTACCAGTCACGTTATTGAATCTGAAGGAAAAGTTATGGTGGAAATACAGAATTCTACATCACAGGGATTGCATTTTGAAAAACCTGTATGCTATGTAGAAAGAGAACTAATCCTGTCAGTGATTAACACCTTTGTGGGTCCAGGATTTACTGTGAATGAGACGCTCTGCATGGGAAAAGGAGATCCAATTTGTCAATTTGAAATTTCAAAAGAGAAAGAGAAAGAGAAATAGTATATATTAAAAAAAGGGAGAATAGTTACCAAATCCTATAATGAGAGTTCCTGAACCCTGTATCCACCCAAAAGATTCACCTGTTAGAGTTAATAATAATTCATCGATATATTCATTTCCTGACCACCCAAATATCCACCAACTGTTTCTTCCAGTAAGAGTAATTGAAATGGAAACTTCAGTTGAAGGTGAAGCACCATACTGAGCATATAGGGGACTATGATAGGTAAAACAGGTGAGAGATTCCCAATCGGGATGGGGAAATTGACATTCTGTCTGTGTCATATGTATCTTAGGATGGAGAAGAACTTCAGAATCGAGAGGATTTTTCGTATTGATTTCATGATTTGTTGGTATGTCAACAGATACATGAAATGGATCAGATGGTTCTATACTATCAAAGACAAGGGTGAGCATGGATCCATACTCAGTCTCTGAAATCTCATACAGTACATCCTCATGGATCGAAAGCGCATCTTCGATGTCTGTATGAATCCAGGTGGAATCGGTATCAGACGGCAGAGGGAGAAAAAGAGTGACATCTTCAAGGGAGTTATTTGTGGTAATATCCAGTGAATAGGTGTATGTACTGGAATATGAACCTGAATAAAAATAGTAAGAGATGCCAAAAAAGGAACCCACTATAAAGACGATCACTGCAATGATAACATATGACAGCCGTACCATTATCTCCTATTTTTTTACAGATATTTATGTGCTTTCATGTACT
>AZIF01000242.1_pt1 | contig 13293 bp, 11 predicted proteins | sample 359031 | NCBI WGS metagenome assembly AZIF01 (sample SAMN02429710, study PRJNA222658) | marine sediment metagenome | biome: Sediment sample; isolation source: sample MGS-PRI from oil contaminated site at the harbour of Priolo Gargallo... | place: Italy: Priolo | collected 2011-03-08 | depth 6 m m
AGGATGTGGGAGGAGGCCACATGGTGGCCTGTTATCTCGTGTGATATGATCATTGATTTCTATTTATTTTCTTTTTTTAATCCTTTTTTACCATTTTTTTAAATTCATTATGTTATTTATTCACTTATTAGAATAGTAATTGTAAGAGTAGTCATACATTATTACAACTACAACTATATTACGATTATTACAGAACTCATGCTACCATCAACGATATTCCAGGACATAGATGACATTCTACAACTAAAGTTAAATAGCGTAGAAAATATTAGAACACATGAGGAAACTGATAATTGGCATGGTAGCCATAGCAGTAATTGTGCTGGGTTATTTTTCCATAACAGCTCTCAATATTTCTTTAAATACCTCGCCACCAGAAGATTATTTTCTCACTGAACTCGAAGATTTTCCATGGGTGAGATATGCATTTCGTCAAGATAGCGATAAAGAACTTGCGTATTATAATCAAATTACATATCTTTATTCTTTAGATAGGAGATTTGGACTTAATTTTTTAAATACAAACTGGATTCGAGAATATATTTCGCCAGAAGAAGGCACTGCACTGAATATGCTTGTTACATTAGCAGATATGGATCCTGTACTGGCTTTACATGTTACACAGACCTCCTGGTTTCAGAATAAAATATCATCTATCGAACTATCTATCATGGAAGATATTCTGATCCTTGCACAGAGAGATGTAGAAACAGCCCGCAATATCACTGAAGCACCCTGGTTCTTATTGTCCCAGGAAGAAAAGGTACGAGGCGGTGTGCACAGCATGGCAATTATTCCTCTTGATCTGGCCCGAACAATCACAGGCGCCCTGTGGTTCAGAAATGATCAAACCCTCTCCGAACTCAAGGCTGTAGATGATCTTTATTATCTGTATGAAAAAGATTCTCATCTTGCCCTTACTCTGGCAGCAGCCTATCAGGCACGTGATTTTCCTGCTCTTCATCATTTTACCCTTTTCTATAAGGAAAACAGAGAGATAGCAAATGACTATTTCCAGCTTAATCCCATCACCAGAAACTCAATGCTGGCTGTTTCATATATTTCCCAGATAGCACTTCATGATCAGGAGTTTTCTGAATCATTGATAGAAAATTTAACACAGGATAAATTATATAGCCTTGAATCTTTTGCACATATCTACACTGCTAATCCAGAAGTGGGTGCATTTTCCAAAGAGACATTTCAGAATAACAGGATTGCTCTTCGCTACATACAAAAAATACTGGAAATTGAACCCGATAGTATAGATCTGGAACTCATGGAACGGGTAGGATTATTTGTTATTACGAATCCAGAATTTGTCTATGAAGATCGTATTGAACCCTATCGGTATCATCTTCTCACCCATATCCTCTCAGAGCTCCCTCTGGAAACATGTCAGAATTACAAGAACCTCATTTATGTAACCTGTTCAATCTATGGTAATAGATTTTATCTATGGCAGAATTCGGATTATGGTACTCTGGAAGGATGGTCATCAGATAAAACCCTCCAGAACCTGGAAGGTGCAGCCATCATTCAACTCCTCACATACCTTATCCAGCACAACGAACAGGGCACCCTGGTAACAGACCTGCGCATGGAGAGTCAGGATTATCTGTATGGTGTTCTGGACATTCCCTTCACCTATGTCATTAATTATGATGGTACTATTGTAGAAACTTCTCACAAAGAACAGGGGACATCCTTTGTGTTTTCCATTATATACAATATCAATACCCTTGAAAACAGATTTTCAATGCTTCAAAAAGAAATTACAGAAGATCATCCCCTCTCCTACTCCAATGCATTAGTACAATTGATTGTGGAGGAAGGAGATTATAGAGACAATTTATTTCTTCAATTCTGCCAGAAAAACTGGATATATAGAAATTGTAATGATCATACCATGCATACCCGCATGGATAGCATCGTTATGGGTATTTCCACTACTACCATGCAGTGGGATGCTCCTGAATCTGCTCATATCTATCCAGCATATCTTCCCAGTACGTTTATCAGAAAAGAAATCCAAAAAAATCCTCAAAAATACGGAAATCCCTTTATCTATAAGGGATTTATTGCTCCGTATGATGAAGCAGGCTTTACGAATTCACTGGATCGTTCAATTGAATCCGTCAAAATCTACGATATCCAGGCAGATAAAGAAATCGGTCTTTTCAACAAGACTGCAGATAGATTCATTTTTGATGAAAAAATTGTGGCACTGGTCCTGGTGGGTATCGTGATTCTTCTTCTGATTCTGGCAGATACGTCTAGAATCATCAAATGACCTGGATTAGCGGGTGGTATATTTGAGTGCATACAGTATACCAAAAAAGAGGGTACAGAATAACAGAATATTCACATATATATTTTCAGACAGTTGAATAGAGACTCGTTCAAATATCCAGAGTGCACCCAGAGATCCTCCCAGGATGCAACCAGTCATTACCACCAGATACCGTGCATGGGCTTTCATGAGAACATGATGTAACTGGTCGTCTTCTGCCTGCACTGCATGATGCAGAGAATATTCAACTAATTCGTAGGAAAAAAGTAACCCGGCAGTGTACAGGATCAACCAGGGTCGGGAATTTCCGGAAATGAGCATGTTGATGGTGAAAAAAATACCAAATACAAAAAACAATCCCCTGGCAATGCTACTGTTTTTTATCACAGAGAACACTATGATCACAGAAAGGCACCCCAGAACGACTGCAATATCTTTCCAGGGAGAAAGCCATGCCTGTATCACATAGATGGTCAGTATCACAGAGAGGGATATCCTGGATACTGTTACCGGATTCGATGGTATAATCTCACCTCCGAAAGCGCCTTCCCCAAGGGTTCCTGTACATTCCAGTCCACCAGCACGGCATACTCATTGAGCTGAGAGAAAAGCCAGGTTCTTTTTTTCTGGAGAATTGTGCGCGCTACCTGGTGATAGATATCATGATCACAGTGCATCCATTCCACCGATATGGGAGATGGAGATACAATAAAAATATCATATCCCAGTATGTAGAGGCTCTGTACTGCCTTTAACAGAGAATCATCTAAGAGGGGAGAAACCAGAATGAGTTGAGACCGTTTGGAAAAAAAAGCAGAAATGAAATTTTTCACATAATTCAATGTTAAATACCCTCCCGATTGGATGTCGGTGAGGATGGAGAGTATTTTAAACAGATGCCTGCGGGTGGTTCCGGGATAGAGATAGTAGAATTGATCTCCATAAGCAAAGAATCCCAGTCTATTTCCGCCCTTCAACACTGCCATAGACAGAGATGCAGTAGCATCCAGTGCATAATCCAAGAGGTCTTTCTCATTCCCCAGTGCAGTCTCCTTTCGAGCATCGAGAATGCATATTATATCAGTTGTTTTCAGGGCTTCAAATTCGTTGGTGACCAGAGAGCCATATCGACCAAGGGCTTTCCAGTTTATTTTCCGGAATTCATCTCCAGGCATATAATCACGGAGGGAAAAAAATTCTTCTCCCATCCCCGCTTTCCGTGAAGGCAGTGTTCCATAAAACACCTTGGTAAACCGCGGATTGAGAGAGAGCGGTTTGAGGGGGTATATGCGGGGAATCACCATGGTAGTGTTTTCTTTCAGTTCATCCTCCCAGTACTGGGTGAAGAGAAAATTAAACTGTCTCACCCGGGTGGGACCAATATGAGTCTTTCCTCTCCGTAAGGTGAGGTCATATGAAAATCGAGTCTCTTGCTGTCCGGGTGAAAGGAAGAAGCGCACCTTTTGTTCTCTCCCCCCCATGTGATCATATACTTCCATGAAATCTACTGGATTCTCCATATGCACCCAAAAGGAGACAGGGAGCAGGGATTCAGCCATCCCCCGTGATGGTACAGGACTGCGAGTTATGGTGGTGTGAGGACGCTCCCCGCAGATGCACAGGAAAAAATAGAATATAAGGGGAAGGCAGAGGCTGAGAATGTCTGCTGATCTGAATACAATCCCCATACTGAATACACTCAAAAGGGTTCCCACCACTATTAAAAATTTCCGGGTATACATGTCAGGCCCCATCCAACAATTTTTTCACTGCTTTGACATAGGTCTCTCCAGTCCCCTGGAGAGTAATGTCTTCCCCGGTAATATCTGAAAGTATGTCTTCTAATTTTTCCCGGGAATATTCAAGATCACAGGAGGCGCGAAAGACCATATTGGCAACTGTTTCCAGGTCACCGGTAATTTCATGCTCTGAAGGAATATCCGGGGTGGAGGGAGATTCAACAGATGACCAGTACACACGGAAAAGCACGAGTGTGGCTAGAATCATGAACAGAAGGAGAAATATTCCCTTATATTCTCCCCGTGTCAGATAGAAAATGAATATAGAAATCAGGATGATACCCAGAATTATCATGAGTACTTTGATTAAAAAATCAAAGATCTTTCGGGGATCAAAAAATGATCCTGTAGGATGAAGCATGAATGTGCGTGCTCATATAGATTTTTAAAGGTTCAGGTACTGCGAGATACTGAGATTACAAAAATAAGGGATATGAGGTGAGTAAAACAGATACAGTCCTGTATATTTATAAAGTTGGGGGTATAGTTATGTTATGGAATCACATATTGAAATCAGGGAAGCTTCTTTCGATGAAATAACGGATATCCATAATACTTTAGATGAATTTGATACGTATGGAAGTGAGCATTTCAAAGACAGATGCCAGGAGAAGAATTGCCTGATTATTTGTGCATCCATTGATGGTGCTCCTGCTGGCTATCTAATTGGGTATGACCGCTATGAGGATGGTTCATTTTATTGCTGGATGACAGGAGTGAATCCTCATTACAGGCAAAGAGGAGTACTCAAAGCCATGATGGCATATCAGGAAACCTGGGCAAAAAAGCATGGATACTCGAAAATTACAATAAAAACAGGAAACACATTCCGTCCAATGCTCTCCTATCTAGTGGCACATGGATTTTATTTCACAAAAATTGAACAGTATCCAGATATCATGAAAAACAAGATCTTGCTGGAAAAACCTCTCTAATTCTTTTGATATCATGGCATGAACGAAGTCTTCTTTCTTTTCCTAACGTAACGTTGCTCTTCTCATCATATTTTTTCTATCGCTCTGTGTGTAGTACCATGGGTAAAATCAAAGGGTACAAAACTCATGATTATCAGATCCTGATGACTGCTCAAGATTCGGGAATGATTTTCATAGTTATGGGTGCTATGGTGAGGGGGTGCGAATTTCAATATCATCTGTGAGTTCTTCTACCATAGGAACAGGTACTTTTTCCAGAATAGATTCCAGGACCATACGTTCTGTGACCTTGGTATACCATACTTCGGGTTTGAGAATAATCCGGTGGGTTAACACAGGAAGCACCATTTCCTTCACATCATCGGGGATGACAAAATCCCGACCGTGAAAAGCTGCTCTGGCTCGGGCCAGTTTAAACAGGGCCAGTGATGCCCGTGGTGATCCCCCCACTTCGATGGAGGGTGTGATACGGGTGGTGTGCACAATATCTACGATATATTTCTCGATGTCTTCATGGACGAAAATATCTTCACACACCCGTTGCATGTCAACCACTCTCTGAGAGGAAACAATTTCTTTTAGTGTGAATTCATCTGTTTTTCTTTCTTTCCTCCGCTTTAGAATCTCTTTTTCTTCTCCCTTTGACGGATACCCTACATCCAGTTTTATCAAAAACCGATCCAGCTGAGCTTCGGGTAGTGGATATGTTCCCTCGTATTCGATTGGATTCTGTGTGGCCATCACCAGAAAGGGTTCTTCCAGGGGGTAGGTATCACCTTCCAGAGTAACCTGATACTCCTGCATTGCCTCCAGTAATGCAGCCTGGGTCTTGGGAGGGGCCCTGTTGATCTCATCGGCCAGCAGCATATTGGTGAAAATTGGACCCTTCCGTAAATTGAAGGTCATGTCCTTTTGATTGAAAATGTAGGTACCGGTAATATCTGCGGGCAGGAGATCTGGAGTGAACTGTATGCGTTTGAATGAGCAGCCCAGTACATCAGAAAAACAACGGGCCATCATGGTCTTGGCCAGACCCGGATAGTCTTCAAATAAGATATGCCCTCTGGCCAGAACCCCACACATGATTTTTTCCAGTACCTGTCTCTTCCCCACGATGACCTGAGAAATTGCTTCTATGATTCGTGTGCAATCTTGAGAGATATCTTTCATTGTGTCACCTGACTTGTAGCACCAGGAATACCTTAAAGACTTTTGCCTTCACTCTTCACTGGCTATCTCTGTGCTTCACTCACAGAATTCCGGTACACTCTGTAGCGTATTGTAAAGATACCCGGTGATGCCAAAACTCTTTAAACTTCAGAGAAGAAGAAGGAACATGTTCATCTTTGTGCATGCCTGTGGATGTTATGTGTGTAATGAAAATACAACTCATTTCATACCTTTTTCTAACCCAGATCAATTTTTAGCAGTGAAAAAGGGTAAAAAAATTTCTCAAATCACAGAAATTGTCCAAAAATACCCGGAAATAATTTTTGAACAGAAAGAGATAGCACAGTGTTATTCAGCACCCTATCAATTTCCCAATCCAGCAGGTGAATATTTCAGGCTTCATGCAGAAGATATTGTAGAACCCCACTCCCTCACCATATCTGATCGATTATATGAAGTCGCCATGACACTCAGTAAAGAAGCTGTACGAAAATCATCAGGAAAGAAGGATAAATTAATTGTGGAAAGTGTGCGGGCCCTGGATGAACTGGATCAGATTCTCAACATACTCTCAGAAAGACTGAGAGAATGGTATGCTCTGCATTCTCCCGAATTAGAACGGAAGGTAAAGCACAATTATGCGTTTGCCAAAAAAATTGTAGAGGGTGGTACCGGTGAAGACACCATGGGGGCCACTCTGGAATCCAGTGATCGGGAAATACTTGTGACCTTTGCCAGGGAGATTATCCAGTTATTCGAGGAGAGAAAACAGCTTGAATCGTATATCACTACCGAAACCCAGAAAATTGCTCCCAATCTCAGCTCCCTCATCGGCCCGGTACTGGCAGCACGCCTCATGTCTGCTGTGGGAGGATTGGATGAACTCGCCCGGCTTCCCTCCTCCACCATCCAGGTACTGGGTGCAGAAAAAGCCCTGTTCCGCCATTTGAGAACAGGAGCAAACCCTCCCAAGCATGGGCTGATCTTCCAGCACCCCCTGGTCAACCGGGCTCCCCGCAAGCTGAGAGGTAAAATATCACGGAGCCTCGCTTCCAAAATTGCTATTGTATGCCGGGTAGATTGTTTTGGGACAGATTTTGTGGCAGATGAGGTGGAAGAAAAATTGCTTTCCCACATCTCACAGTTGAAAGGTGAAGGGTGATTTCATGAATAAACTTTCATTCTCACCCCATGTGTTTTCCCATGAGGAATGGCTCTACACCAAAAATGCAGTACCTGGTGTTACTGTCTATACGGAAAAGCTGCTGGAAACAGAAGATGGGGAATACAGATCATGGAATCCTCATAAATCCAAATTATCTGCAGGAATTTTCAATGGGCTGCAGACCTTCCCCTTTACCCCCATCAGCCATGTACTGTATCTGGGTGCGGCATCGGGTACCACAGCCTCTCATCTCTCTGATATCTGCAGCCAGGGCCTGGTATACTGTGTAGAATTCTCTCCCCGTACGGCACGGGATTTATTGTTCACCTGCGAATCCAGGAAGAACATGATCCCCATTCTCGCAGATGCGTCTCAACCTCACACCTATAGCGACCTCATTACTGCGGTAGATGTTATCTATCAGGATATTGCCCAACCCCAGCAATCAGAAATATTAGAGCACAACTGTCTGTATCTCAAGGATGGTGGCTATGCCTACATCTGTATAAAATCCCGCAGTATCGATGTCACAGCAGAACCCAAAACGATTTTCAAGAAAGAGATAAAGAAAATCAAAAAATTCCTCACCATTACAGAACGAATCCCCCTGGAGCCTTATGAAAAAGATCATCTCATGATTGTAGGGAAAAAATGATCCCAATCTTTCTATACATACATCTTTTTTTAGTTCTCTTTTTCTTTTTCTTTTATGTTTCTCTTTCTCTTTTAGGGTAATATTTCATGGCAGGAGAATAATTTCCAGTGAGACAGAATTTCTTTCTTCTTCATCCATGAGACACTGGTAAAATGAAAAGCTATAAATGGACAGGTGTCTACACTGAAGGCGGAGGATAACATCATGAATGATCTCATTTTACAGGCAGGAAAAAATATTGTTGAAACATGTTCGAGATTATTGCCTTCAGAGAAGGCAGTTATTATCACAGATACCCAGACAGCACAGATAGGAGAAACTATCAAATCCTTTGCAGAACGTATCTCAGACCATGTTTCCTATCAGGTGATCGAAGAATATGCACAGCGACCAATCTCATTTTTTCCTGAAGGAATGGCAGACCACATAAAAGAAAGCGATGTCATTTATTATGCAGCCCAATCCCATCCGGGAGAATTGAAAAATTTCCGGCATCCCCTGATAAAGCTGGCCACCAGCGTGGGGAGAGAGATTCACATGCCCAACATAACGCTGAAAATCATGGAAACTGGCATGCAGGCTAATTATTATGAAATTGCATCGCTGACCTATCAGATCATGGGTACAGCCACTCAATCGCATCGGGCCCACCTCACCTCACCTGCAGGAACAGATATCACAGCCACCTTTTCTCCTCGCTTGAAATGGGTACCCGATACCGGTCTGCTCTGGCACAGAGGCATGTTTGGCAATCTGCCTGCAGGAGAAACCTTTACCTGCCCGGAAACGGTGGAGGGAGTAATGGTGGTGGATGGCATACTGGGAGACTTCTTCAATGAAAAATATGGTAATTTAGAAGAGACACCGGTCACCATACCCATACAAAAGGGACGGGCAGTAATTGATAACATCACCTGTGATAATACAGCTCTCCTCGATGAATTAAAATCATATCTCCAGCAGGATGAACATGCCAATCGGGTGGGAGAATTTGCCTGCGGTACCAACATGTCTCTGGAGAATTTTGTGGGAAATCTCCTCCAGGATGAAAAATTCCCTGGTGTACACATGGCCTTTGGATACCCCTACCCCCAGGAAACGGGGGCAGACTGGGAATCAGGGGGGCATGTAGATGGTATTATGCGGGAGTGCACCCTGTGGTTCGATGACAAAAAAGTGATGGAGAAGGGTCACTACACGCTGTAAGTGGATCACTATATGCATGTAATCTATAACCCACCCCATTTACAAGAGTAAAGCTTATATATGTAAAGTAGCTGCACACACCATGACCGATGAGATCGCAAATCCAGCTCCTCTTGGACTGGCTGGATTTGGTTTGACTACACTGGTATTGAACGTTGTAAATGCAGGATTGATTCCAGGAGAATCTATTGGCATGGTGTTGCCCCTGGGGATCTTCTATGGAGGATTAGCCCAGTTTTGTGCCGGAATGTGGGAATTTAAAAAGGGAAACACCTTTGGTGCCACCGCATTTGGTTCTTTCGGAGCCTTCTGGATGTCCTTTGCAATTATGGAGATTCTCATAGCAATGGACATACTCGATCCATTGCCCAAGGGAGGAATAGCCACGTTCCTGATTGCATGGGGTATTTTTACTGGTTTCATGAGTGTTGGCACATTCAAAATTAACAAAGCACTCCAGGTTGTATTTTTAACCCTGACATTATTATTCTTCCTTCTGGCAATCGGTGTCTATTCTCCCACCATACACACCATAGCAGGAATAGAAGGGATCATCTGTGCACTCAGTGCACTGTACACCTGTGCTGCCATTGTTATCAATACCACGTGGAACAGAGAAATGTTGCCTTTAGGCGAAGTAAAATAACCTTTTCTTTTCTTTCTTTTTTTACTATCCATTCACATTACAAAATTTATCATGCGCACATATTGTCCTGACCATGCTAACATCTTTAAATACTGCTTGCAAAAAAGGGGAAGATGAATCGATTGCAGTATGCAGGCATATTTTTCACCACGCTTTCCCTGCTCATGCTGGAAATAACGCTCACCCGCATCTTCTCGGTGACCATGTGGTACCATTTTGCCTTTTTAGCCGTTTCACTGGCAGTATTTGGTATGGGTACAGGAGGGCTGGTCGTTCATCTCTTTCCGCAGAGATTCTCACCTCACAATCTTCATGTTTATTCCTTTTTCTGTTCTCTTTCTATCATCCTGGTACTCCTCCCCTCTGTCTTTGTGAGTCTCCCTCTGGAACCCTCCTCTGATATTATCCCCCTGTTCTGTGTTACCTATGCATGCTGTTCTCTCCCCTTTTTCTTTGGTGGCATACTCCTGGCCTGCATCCTCACTCACCACCCCCACTCTGTTAGCGTGATCTATTTTTCAGATCTTTCAGGGAGTGGGGCAGGATGTGTGCTCATCATCCCCCTGTTGAATCATGTGGGTGGACCTCCCACCCTGGTGCTGATAGCCTTCTTTTCGCTGCTGGGGACCCTGGCTTTCAGCCTCGCTCACGGTCAGAGGAAATTTCTTTATTTCACAATAGCATGGCTGCTCTGTATGGGAATAGGGGGCTCTCATCCCTCACTTGGTGACCAACTGGATATCCGCATGGCCAAGGGGGTGTCTCAGTCTCATGTGAGTACTTCTGAGTGGAATGCACTGTCCAGGGTGGCAGTATTCGAGCTGGGTGCTCCTTTTGAAGGATGGTCTCTCAGTTCTACCTGGATAGGAGATGTGGTGGACAATTTAGGAATGGATATCGATGCCAATGCTTTCTCTCCCATTGTACGATATACAGATCCCCGGAAAGAATCGCTGCTCTACGATATTACAGCCTTTCCCTACTACCTGCATCCTGGTACCGTGCTCATCATCGGCACCGGTGGGGGAAGAGATATTGTGACTGCACAGCTCTTTTCCTGTGAGATAACGGCTGTGGAGATCAATCCCCTCATTGTTTCCCTGGTCAACGAAGAGTATGGGGCCTATTCGGGCCACATATATGATCAGGTGGAGCTCCACGTAGCAGAGGGGAGGGCATTTCTGGAGAGCACGACCCAGGAGTATGATCTCATTCAGATGGCACTGGTAGATACCTGGGCTGCATCTGCCTCGGGAGCATATGCCCTCTCTGAAGCATATCTCTATACTGAAGAAGCCTTTTCCACCTGTCTGTCTCGATTGACCGATGATGGAATCTTATCTGTTTCACGGTGGATATTTGATACTCCCCAGCAGACACTCCGCCTGGGTTCTCTGGCCAGGGCAGCACTGGAAGAAAGAGGGGTGAAAAATGCTTTTGAACATATATTTATTGTACGCAATGGGAGAGTGGCCACCTTCCTCCTGAAAAAAACACCCTTCACTCCCCAGGAGATATACGCCCTGGAAAAAATTGCTTCTTTTATGAAGTTTGATATCGTGTATTCACCTGCACACCGCAATGATCCAGTTTTCAGTCAGCTGATTACCACAGATGATCTCCCTCTCTTTTATAGTACCTATCCACTGGATGTCTCCCCCACCACTGATGACTCTCCCTTTTTCTTTTATACAGTAAAACCCTCACATCTTTCTTCATTGTTAACCATGGATTTAGAAAGTGAATCATTTAAAAATAATGTATCTCTCCTCTGGTTATCTCGATTACTTCTCCTATCTGTGGTACTCATTGGTGTGGTTTTCATACTGATTCCCGCACGCTTCAGTCGAATACATGCTGAAAAAGGGACACTTTTCTATTTTGCATTGCTGGGTGTGGGATTCATGTGTGTGGAAATTCCTCTCATGCAGAAATTCATCCTGTATCTGGGTCATCCCACCTATGCGGTATCTGTTGTTCTCTTTTCCCTCTTGATTTCGGGGGGAATAGGGAGTTTTCTCACCAGAAAATATACTCTGGATATCAGGATAGTCACAGCCTTTATTGTGGGATTGCTCTGTTGTTATGCCGTGCTCTTCCAGGGAACTATCATTTCTCTTCTCCATTATTCATGGGTAATCAGACTCATGATAGCAGTCATGAGTACCTGTGCCCTGGGAATCGCCATGGGTATGCCTTTTCCCCTGGGAATTGCATCCATGAGTAGAAGAGCACAGGGATCGATATCCTGGGTGTGGGCTATTAACGGAGCAACTTCTGTGCTTGGCTCTGCAGGTGCACTCTTTGTGGCAATCCATGCAGGATTCACTGTTACATTACTCCTGGGAGCTTGCTCATATGGGGGTATCTTTCTGTTCTCTTTGCGGTATTCTCCGTGAAGAGGAATGGGGTCTCACGAACAGGCTGGAAAGTTAATTATTCCATCAGTCATCATAGGGAATGTAGGACATGGTTCACATTTCCATGAGTGTAATGAATTAAAATACTAAAAGAGAGCATATAACAGGTCCCATAGTGACGAAAAAGAGCATGAAAACCCTTTTTCTTTCTCAAAAGGAAAGACTTAAATAGAAGTGGGAAAAAACAAAGAAGAGGAATGGTACTGATGACTGTTGATGATTCTCCAGAAAATAAAGGTTTCTTGCATACCAAAACGCGCACAGAGCTGGAAAGCGATCTTGAACAATGTTTACAGCGAAAGAAGAAACTGGAAGAGATTCAGACATCACTTCATAATTCTAAAATTGATTTAGAAACAATGTTAAAACAGCGGGACAAGGATCTCTCGGAATTACAGTCGCAATTCGATGCACTTCAATCTGAAAAGGAGACTATTGAATCCACACTACACAGGCTGGAGGAGACCAGATCCCATGACCAGGGTAAACTGGAAGATGTCAGAGACCACTTCGAGCAACTGGAAAAAGTAAAGGTTCGCTTAGAAACTGAAAATGCGGAACTGAGAAATAATGTGGAGCAATTGGAAAAGGATAAAGAAACCTACAGAGCCTACAGCGATGAAGCAGAACGGATTCTGGAAGTAAAAACTGAAAAATTACTGGCAGATGTACGATACATTCAGGAAGAAAATCAACGTCATATCGCAGAAATTGAAGAGAAAAATCAAACGATTGCAGAATATGAAGAGAAAATTAAAAAATTGACGGAAAAACAGGATTCATTCCTCCAGAAAATGACAGATACCCAGAATATCCACACTATCAGCAAAGAATTCATGGAAACTATGGAATCCAGACTGGATGAGTTACAGAATCTCATGGATTCATTCAGCTCACGGCTACAGGAACCTGAAATTCCTGCTGTGCCTGCCGGTGGAGAAATAGGTGAAAGTGAAGAGGAAGAAGAAGAAAGACCACAATATGAGGAAGAAGAAAGACCACAA
>AZIF01000158.1_pt1 | contig 13165 bp, 11 predicted proteins | sample 359031 | NCBI WGS metagenome assembly AZIF01 (sample SAMN02429710, study PRJNA222658) | marine sediment metagenome | biome: Sediment sample; isolation source: sample MGS-PRI from oil contaminated site at the harbour of Priolo Gargallo... | place: Italy: Priolo | collected 2011-03-08 | depth 6 m m
TGAGAGGGATTTCACAATGCATTATCATCTCATACTCACGGAAGAATGTAATTCCAGATGTCGGTACTGTTATGGGAAATCCGTACAAGATAGTAATCTCAAATCCTCTCCTCCCTTTTCCTACGATTTTTCAGCACCACCTGTGTTTTCGGTTCCTATAGAGAAACTTCAGACATTTCTGGAGAAAGATGCACATGCAGTAGTCATTTTTTACGGCGGTGAACCCCTTCTGGAGATAGAAAAAATCAAAGAAATCGTGAACACTATCGATGTCCCTTATCGAATGCAGACCAATGGATTATTACTGGATGAGGTCCCTGTCTCTGTGCTCTCAAAAATCGATAAGATTCTTATTTCTCTCGATGGAACCCGTGAACGAACAGATTACAACAGGGGAACAGGAACATTTGATAGGGTGATGAACAATATCTGTAACATCACATCCAGAGGATATGAAGGAGAACTCATAGCTCGCATGACTATTGCCCAGGAATTCCCTGATATTTTCCACCAGGTGTGTTCTCTCATTTCTGAAGGATTTACTTCCATCCACTGGCAATTAGATGCAGGATTCTATGGATCTGATTTTAATGAAAGTACATTTTCCTGGTTTGTTGGAGAGTATACTCGGAGTCTGGATATACTGATAGCGTTCTGGATGGAAAAATTAAAGAAGGGAGAGGTCATTCGCATCTATCCTTTTATCGGCATCGTTGAATCTCTGCTCTATGAAGAATCTACCCTGTTGAGATGTGGAGCAGGTCATTCAGGATATGCAATCTGTACCGATGGCAGGATCGTGGCCTGTCCTATCACGATGCATATTACAGATTTTGTAGCAGGTACACTGGACACACATCCACATGATCTCGAACCAATTACCATAGGGGGTAGATGCCGATTTTGTCCGATTGTTCACATATGTGGAGGGAGATGCCTGTACTGGAATAGAGCAGGACTCTGGCCGGAAAATGGAGATGATCTTATCTGTAAAACTATATTTCATCTGGTACAGGCATTGAAACAGAGGATACCTGAAATTGAAGGACTCATCAAGGACAATCAGATATCTTTACGAGATCTTTCCCATGAAAAATATTTTGGTCCAGAAATCATTCCCTGACATCAACTTCAACCCTGGATACCCAACATAGTAAAGTGGACCCAACCCCAGTACACATACCTTAAAAGAAGTCCTGTAATAAAATGTAGAGCATGTAAAAAATTGAGATATACAACTACCCGGCGGTATTATGAAGCGAATACTCATAGGCATTGGTTCAGCAATACTTTTCGGCTTTCTGATCATGAAAGTTCCTGTTCTGGCCATAGCCCCGCTTTTTCTCATGATGTGGGCCATCCGGTCTAGAATTCAGCTCTCTATTACTCATTTCTACAGTACATATGTGGTAATAGGGATTATCTTTGGAGGAATCACCGAGATACTGGCAATTCTTGATAATCTGCATGTACCTCCGGAAGAGAAAATATTATTTCATCCAGACCCCGGTATTGATCTCCTGCTGGGTGTGGGATTTTATTTCTTCATTGCTCTGATCTGGGCAGTACTTTTCAAAAGATATGAATTCACCTGGAAAAGCATCATGATCATTGGTGGTATATGGGGAATTACTGCAGAACAGAACGGTATGGTACTCTTACGTATTATCACAGAGGGAGTGCTTCCAGGACTTTTAGGATATGGATTCGTGTTTCTGGTGTATGGACCCTTCATGGCTATACCTGCACTCTTTTTAGATGAAGGAAGAGAAAGAGGTGCTCTGGAAAGAAAGGAGAGATCTCTCAAACACCTCCTGCTAGCATGGGGTGGGTTGTGGGGAGCGTATATTCTGGCAGGAGTATACATGGTGTGTGTGGGAATGGTTCTGGGTCTTCAGTTGTAATTAGATGAGAACATGAATATGAGCATGTATATGTATATGTACATGGATCAATATTCGCGGAGCACTTTTAAAAATCCCGGCCTGGGTTCATAAATATCCCCATCATGCTTGAATTTGGCAAGATATTCACGGATAAATGATTCTGAAAGTCCCCTCTCTTCACCCAGCTGTACAATATCCTGCTGAGGGGCTCCATTTCCCTGGTTATCCTTATCTAATTCTTCAATCATATCCAGGAGAATCAGTATTTTATCCCGTTGCGATTTTTTTGTCCCTGTCATGATGGTATCAATATCTACCTTTCCAGTCTCCAGGTCCATGGCCACATTTATCAGGCATTCCCGGAATAATCGGATGACCTCCTCTGAATCTTCCTGTTCCACCTTGGGGGAAAAACGCATACGAGCCCGTGCTTCAGATAATCTGATGAGGGCTTCCAGTTGACGTGCGGTAATGGGTACAGGGGCATCTTCAGATTCGCCGCCTTTACGCATCTGAACATAAAAATTCATGAGTTTCTGCGCTGCTTCCTTGGTAAGGGCAGGGTTCACCGTGTTTTTAGCATGCATAACATATTTTTCCATGAGATCAAGGGAGATGGGCTGGATTACAATTTCATCAGGTTTCCTGTGGATATTGACTATGTGTTCTGCAATTCTCCTGTCTGTTTCTTCATGAGGTTTATCTGTGATAATATAAACAAGATCAAATCGTGATAGTAAGGTGGAAGGCAGGTCGATCTGGTCTGCAATCGATTTATAACGATCAAATCTCCCATATTTAGGATTGCATGCTGCCAGGACCGAGGTGCGTGCATTGAGTGTGGCTACCACACCTGCTTTAGCAATGGAAATTGTGTTGTGGAGCATGAGACCAGCAGAAGAAAACACATGCCCAGGCACTGTCACATCATAAACGTGGGTACAACAGGTATTGGGTATTTCTTTGACCGCTACCACATGCAGCACCTGGAATGGTGGGAGGGAGTGATCTGTGCGAGGAGAGGAAGAATGTATTGTGGTAACCTGGGCAGCAGGGGATGTATCATGAGTCAGAATATGTGCATGGGTGTCAGAGAGAGTGAGCACCTGTTCTTTCATTCCAGAATACTGGATTGAAAAAGGAACCTGGTCAGGAGATAACTGGGCAGCATCCACCGATACGGTATACAGGCCATGGTTTTCCCCTAATGGAGCAGATATTCCCAGACATAACAGAGCATCCTGATAATCTTCTGCCAGGACCCTGGAGCGAGTGGAAAATCGAATTTCAGTACATGTTGAGCGTTCTTGAGTGGTGGAGGCACTGCGTAAAAATTGAGCCAGAATATGATCGGGACACTGAAGTATTGCATGGGGCACTCGTTTTTGTGAATATCTCCGGGTGAGTTCAGGAAAATTATGGGTAAAAAACCGATAAAGGGGAAGAGAAGGACACCTTAATCTGTATAATACAGAGCCCTCTTTTTCCTTGTAATCGATAAATGAATACACATGAAAAACTCTTTCCAGAAGAGCTTTTGCAGATTGGATCATGTCCTCATCAAATCCCAGGATCATTATTTCTGAAATTTTTGTATTCCTGTCATAATAGATATGACCGGACCGGGTGATATGTCCCAGGAGGGTTGCCAGATCGTGAGTGATATACTGGGGGAAATGAATCCCATTGGATTTTTCTGGATGCTTGAGCGGAAGGGTGAGTATATGCCGTTGATATGAATTCACTCCAGGTGCTCTCATTCCCTCGGTCACTGTGTCTGCACTCATCGTACAGAGAGTACCATGGTCCAGGATAAAGACAGGATGTTCGGGAGTCACTGTGATGGAACGGCCGTTTGAATAGGTAATCTGGATAAATCTGTCTGGAGCCGTGTGTCTGCTCACACGTGTTACCGGTACTGGTCTCTGAGGGGAGAGGAGTTGGTATCCAGATCCAGTTACAGGGAGAATTTCGCAATCAATACCGGGAAGTGGTTCTTCGTGTTCCATTAACCTGTCCACGAAGGTACCTATCTGGATTTTCTCACCAGTAGATAGTATGATTTCGGTATCAGGATGATATGATTGCTGTTCCAGGGCCTCGTGGATGGAAGATCGGTCATCTGTGGACATTTTATCCAGCTCATCGATGGCGCACAGGCCTCCATCTGCAAGCACCAGTGCACCTGCTTCCAGAGCCCATCCCCCTGACAGTTCATCTCTGACCACTGCAGCAGTCAATCCAACACCGGATACTCCCTTTCCCGATGTATATATGCCTCTGGGGGCGAGACGCGCTGCATACTGCAAAATCTGACTCTTTGCCGTTCCCGGGTCTCCCACCAGCAAGATGTTGGAGTCTCCCCGCAATCGGGTCCCATCAGAGAGTACCCTGAAAACACCTGAGAACATCTGGAGTGCAATGGCTTCTTTGACGGTTTCAAATCCATAAATGGCGGGAGCAATAGAATTAACAATTTTTTCACAGATGAGAGGTTCTGCAGCGAGTTTTCTGATTTCTTCTTCATCTTCTTTTGAAATTTCGACTTCTTCTATTCCTTTTTCCCTGAGCTCCACATTATTGACATCTATATAAATATGAAATGTGGTCTTGAGAGTTCGGTATGCTGATTCCTGCTGGGTTTTCAATACGCCAGTTATCGTGACCCTGTTTCCAGCCTGGGCCTTATCCACGATGTCATCCCGGATTATACAGTCTACCGAGCGGGGCATCCTTCCCCCTCGCAGCTTTTCCGGTCGTTCCTGAATTCTCACCGATTGCCAGTCTACGAATTTTGATTGGTCTTCCATGAGTCGAAAGGGCCCCTGTCTACCACAGGCAGGATTCGTACATACTGACGGTTTTTTAAAGACATGACTGTCCTGTTCTACAATCTGAATCTGGCCACAGCGCTGACATTCAAATACAGCTTCCACTATTTCTGGTTTCACTTCAGAAATCCGACGAACGATCCCTTCGATCTGGATGAGTTTATTGATGTGTTCAGAACGTAAATCTCTGATCTCCACCCGGGCAGGAATCACATTATAAAATCTGACATGCACATCGATACGTTCTTCAGGACGGTAGAGTGTTTCAAAGGAAGCATCACAGGCAGGAAGCGCAAACTGGGGTTCGTCAGTGACCAGCTGGGCCAGTTCGTAATCATGATCGAGAAGATGATCGTAATCGACATTCAGAGATCGAAGATAATTTGCCCGACATCTCTTGATTTCCTGTGCATATACAGGCGTATCAATTGTGGGAAATGTTTCAAGAAAATCCCTGAATCGATTCATTGCTTCCTCAAATTCCATAGCACCATCCTCTCCATTGTATAAGATGTGAAAGTATATATCCTGCAATCAGGTGTGATAAATCCTTCCTCAGGGTCAGTAATTGAAGACGCTATAAAAGTTTTTCTTTTACTTTTCTGTAAGAGTTCTTTACCTATTATAGGAGTTGTTATCCATTGATAGGAGATGTTATCTTTTTGACACAGGTACGCACTCTTCGGGGTTCGGTGGAAAAATTGTGGCTGCCTGCTGTGCGGTATGCAGTGGATAATTTCTGACATAATCACCCCATGAAGAGTGAGTAATACCTGCCTTTAAAGGTAACGAGAGTGCACTGGAAAAATGATCGATCACACCTCGTGTGAGGAAAGGATTTTCTTCAGTAAATTTTTCTTCCAATCACCTACCAGATCCCTGATTCTATTGTAGAGTATCTGTTCAAGGTGGGGAAGGTTCAGGTCAAGATCAGCATCTTCAACAGCATATTTTGTGATTTTTTCTAGCCTGATATCCAGCAGCTGTAGAAAAGTTTTCTGTGTTTCACGATCTGGAGATACTTCCATTCGTTCATAAAAATTATGAGGTAATTCTGTGAGCTTTGGACTCCTCTCTTTCATGATAATTGCCTTGATTTCGGTGGATTTGAGGGGAATAAACTCCACATCTAAGATTTCAGCCAGCCATTTTGGGATCTCGATCCTCTCCCCCTCTTTCAGGGTAAATTCTTCTCCGTTTATTTCTATTGAATGATTTCTCCTGGGGATGACTGGAATCTTCGTGGTGTTCATTGAGAAAAGAGGTTCATTTAGTACATAAAAGGGTTGGCATATCCTGTGTTATGCATCTCTTATTCGGTCACGGGAAGGTCATATTGATGAGCTATCTCTATGAAGGCATCGGCACAATACTTTATCTGTTCCCAGGTGAGTCCATAGGTATTGAGTTTCCATTTTCGGGTGGCCCCTGCAAAGGGTCCCACAATGCCCCGGGATTTGAGTTCGCTGCTCAAGAAATATCCTTTCTTCTTATGTGTTCGGGCAATAGTATCAAAACTTGCAGTTGTATCCACCCGGGTTAGGGTATGGGCTCGTGGTTCTTCACTGAGAACGGTTGATCCCACCACTTCTTTGAATTTTTCCAGGAAATAATTGCTCTTTTTTACTTCTTCATCCCACATGGTTACCCGGGTTTTTACTGTGGGGAAGGAGGCCATCATGGTAATAAGGGTAACCCCCATCAGGGTGCATCCCAGCATTTCCACTTCTTTTATCCCGAACTTCCGGCCAGAGACATCTCCTCGTGCAGTTGTGGTGCGAAAGACTGTGTCTGCCCACTGCTCTGTGGTTGCCACCATCCCGCTGGGAGCAGCCGATGCCATGCTCTTGTGGCCAGAACCAATGACAAAATCCACTCCGTTTTTCTTTCCATCTACTGGAAGGATTCCCACAGAATATGCACCATTCAACAAAAAGGGAATATCATATTCTCTCGCCACTTTTCCCACTCCCTTCACATCGTGGCAATTTCCATACATATAATCAAAATGATCCAGCATGATGAGAACAGGTGCTTTTCCCGTCTCGTGTGTAATCTCCTCGATTTTCTGGGCATATGTTTCACCTGTTACTTTGTTGGCAGCAGATGGAACTTCCCGGGGGATTCCTCCTGCCTGTTCAATTGCCAAAAATTCAGTGTAATGGGCTAGAGATGACAGCACAACACAATCACCCTTCTCCACGAGTGAATGTATTACAGCCTGGAATCCTCTCCTGGCTCCTGGTACAACGCGGGCTTCATCCATCCCCACAAAGGTTGCCAGGTCTCTGTGAAATTGGTCAAGAGGGGGAGTATGGATCTTATCTAATCTGAAGGGACTCAGACAGTGGTCACAGACAGAATACCCATCTGCATAGGCAATGAGTGCTTTCCTCGCCTCTGGAGTGAGTCTTCCTGCTGCTTGGATGGGCTGGATATTGATGAATGCTTCTTCCCGTATGCGGGGTTCTAATTTATCTATAATATATTTTTTTGGATATGCATGCACTCCAGATTCCATTTTCTGGAGAAGCGAATAGATTTCCTTGATTTTGTCTGTGATTTCACTTCTTTCCTGTGCAGTACCTGTGGTGGGAAGTGACGACCTGAAATACTCTCTGATATCTTCCAATGCAAAAAGGGCATCGAAAAGAAGATAAATTTCTGGGATTTTGTCCATGGTATCTCCTCAATATCATGACAGTCCATCGTGTTAAAAAGGTTCTCCTTTTGGTTTTTCCATGAGTATCACATACCATCATGTACTTATTCCGTTCATATGAATAAGAACCCCTTCTTTTTTCCTGCATCGAAGCAAAATATCTTTTTTCTCTACTTCTTCCATGGCAGGATATATCAGATATTATAAGTATCATTATAGATGAGGGCTAAGATTAATATAGGAGATATACACAGTATAGGGAGGAGGGAGAGGATGAACGTTGCTGGAATCGTGAAATTTGAAAAATCTGACATCACATACTCAGATACACACCTCCTTTTCGAGGAGATTGAAAAGAATCACCGCACAGGGTATCTCATTATTGAGTGGAATGAATTGCAGTTTCTCCTATTTTTTGAGGATGGTAGTGCCACTCATGGATTCAGGATCATAGATGAGAGATTATATATGTGTTCCCGTCTTTCCCGGATTCTGTGTGCATGTACTCAGGCATACATGGTGTTTCATCCCACATCCTCTGCTGTACTCCAGGCGCTTTTAGATATAAAATTTGGAGTCGATATGTATGGTGCCCTATATACAAATTATACAGATATGTGCAGACTTTTCAGATTACTGGATGAAAATATATTTTCAGGCTCGGTGAAAATAGATCTTTCTTTTACTTCCTGGGTCATTGTGATGGATAAAGGAATTCCCTACCACATAATTGGTCAAAAAGAAGGAGAGCATGTAAAAAATTTTCTTTCATCAATTTTAAAGGAAATAACATGTAAAGAGGGAATTATCCACATCTATGAGAGGAGAAAAACCCCAAAACTCATTGTTCCAGATGTGGAAGCTGTGTGTTGCTGGTCTTCTTCAGACCATCTCACGCTGCAATTTGCCTATGGGCAACTGGGAAAAGAATTTGAATCTCTCCTGGACAAGAATCTGACCCTTTCTGCTATATTAGATAGGCTCATGGTGGATTTTATCGAAATTGCAGATATATATACCTATTTATCGGCGAAAGGATATATTGTCCTGAAAAAATGAATCTCTATCTCTATCTCTATTATAAAAAATATTCCACAATTTTTTGGGCAATACACATATCTGTCACTTTCTGCAGACCTCTCCATCCCGGGATTGAATTAACTTCAATAATATAATGCTGGTCTTTCCCTGGTAAAATATCCACACCCGAATAGGTGCATCCCACAATATGAGACGCCTCGACTGCCATCTCCTCCAGGTGCTGGGGAAGATGTACCCGCTCCACCCGGGCCCCGCGGGCAAAATTCGTTTTCCAGGATGTACCGGTACGTTTCATGGAAGAGATCACTTCATCCCCAATGACAAATGCCCGGTAATCTTCATGTCGATGAGGTATGAATTTCTGGATATAGAATACACACCGACCATAATCTAATATTCTGAATAATCGATGTGCACTGTCTCGATCTGTTATACGCATGATGCCAATTCCCTGTGACCCGAACAGGGGTTTAACGATTACATCCTTCATTTCATCGAAGGCATTCATGGCATCTGCATAGTGTTCTGTACACACAGTATAGGGTGTGGGGATTCCTGAATCTTCCAGCAGGGAGCAGGTATAATATTTATCTGCACATCGTTCTATGGACAGAGAAGGATTGATTATGGGAATGCCTAGGGTTTCCAATCGGTGGAGTACATCCATACGAAAGATAATTTGTTCAGCTGACCCTCCAGAAACCCACCGGACAAAGATGGATTCCAGTTCATCCACCAGGACATCTCCAGATCTGACCTTTGGAACACCTGATATCTGTGCATAAAAATCTGTAATAGAAAAGAGGGCGGTGTTCATATTTTTGGAATTGATTTCCCGTATGAGTTCTCTGACATTCCAGTCCAGTTCAGACGCGATGATTCCTATCATGCCATCTCCTTTTTACTATCCACCATGAGTTTCAGTTTTTCAAAACAAATCTTCATGGCTACCTCTTCGGTGAGTAATCCTTTAATATACCCCCTCAATCCCCCAAATCCGCAATCAGGATCTAGTATAAGATTTTCTTTACCCCAGAGTGAAATCGCATCATCGATCCTTTTTTTAATAAGCGGTTTTGATTCCACAACTCTCTTCCAGTTTCCATCTTTTTGAATTTCTAATAACTGAACTGGCTCCATATTAGAGATGATACATCCATATCCCAGCAGCTTTCCTTCAGATTCCAAATTGTCTCTGGAGTATGCTGTCATGTTCTGGGGGATGGATGCAAATTCATGATCTAATACCCGGGCTTTGGTGGACAGCAGGATATCTGTGGTGTTGGCATTCAATTGGCCACAGGCGTGGATGGATGAAAGTGCCCGGGTAATGGGGGATAATGCTGTATTGATCATTTCGGTGCAAAACTCTGGTTCCATTCCCACATACAACCCATACACCAGGGATGGTTCATCGACACTGATTATATCTGCTCCCGCTCTATCATATGAGGCAGCAACAGAGCCCACGAACCGTGCCAGCTGCTCTACAACTTCGGGGTATTCAATGGCTGCCTTTGATCCAACTTTGAGTGAGGCAGCCAAGGTTATGGGTCCTGTTAAGGGCATTTTAATACCCCGCATAGAAAAATATCGCTTACTGACCTGGAGATACTCGATGGCAGGTATGGAACGAGGAACTTCAATATCACCTACTACCTGGAATCCCTGAGAGTAATCCAGACCATATCCTATGAGAGACCCCAAAAACATGGAACACATGTCCTGGGGTTGACCATAACTGGGAAAATCGATACCAGTGTCATGTTGTAACTTGAGAGCCTGAAAAACCCCAGGAAGGAAAGGATCATCTACATATGGTTCTCCCTCGGGTACTGTGGAGGTATAGGGAGGAAAATCCTGATTCACCGCATAAAAGGGTGTGGTGGGAAAACTCCCCACAACAGTGGTATCCAATGGGTTCAACTTCAGCTTCATGATGGTCCCAGTGATTTCTGGAGCACCTCGCTATTAATTCCTCCAGCATGATATACAGTTCCTGTTTTGATGTTATTGATAAAGATTTCTGCTGGGGAAAAGAGGTTGGCATCGATCTTATAAAAGTCTTTGTCATATTTCTTGAAGATATCATAGAAGGGTTGACCGTAATCCCGGGATGACGAAGAAGGGACCTTTTCAATGATACTCTCAATATCACTATCTTCACATTCTGCAAAATATCGTGTCTGACCACCATACAATATGCAATCATTGGTAATTCCCATGGCCTTCAAATCTGATTTAGCTATGGGAGCTACAGGACAGGTTCCAAATCCTGAAACGATACTGTCAAGTGAAAATCCGAGTTCATGGAGTTTATGTAATCCTGTTTCCACGATCCGTGCAGATATTTGAATGGATCCTACCAGAGAAGCAGTTGGTGCCACTAGGATATATAACGCGTTGGGATCCACATGAGCCTTTTCTGCAATATAGGATGCCACCTCTTCTGAAGGCATGGTTCGAGTTTCCAGTGCGATGACTGCTTCGGAATATTCATCCTCGTATCCTAGAGTCTTGAACAGTTTTTCCTGTCGGGCAAGAGACCTGGCAGGTCCACTCCCTAATGCAAAGAAATCTCCTACTTTAATCTTCCATCCAGCAAATTGAGAACCCATACAGGCTTCTTTGGGATAGTCTGTAGAGACATTCACCTGCATTCCAAAATCTGAGTAAGAAAATTCAATTTCAGCCAATCCACCCATACATACTTCGGAAAAGAGTTTTCCAGCTAATAAGCCACCATATTGGTCGATGCCACAGTCCAGGACAAGAGCACCATTGTCTAGTTTATTCACTCCGATTCTCAACTCTTCCTTTGTGAGAATCATTCTTTTTGCAATTTCAGATGCTTTTTCATTTACACTAACCATAAAATCACCTATTGAACTACTATGAGATTCTCATATAAATTTTTGTGTTCCCTCTTCGGGTGATAGAGTATATCATCGTTAAAAAGGGCTGTAACCCTGAATGCTTTACATATGTAAGGATTTACATAACTCTACAGACAATATTAATTCACGAACACCCAAAATAACATTATGGGACCCACAATAATGAGTCCCGTCTGGAATTCCAGCTAACCATTGACGCCATCATAGCGAAGGAAAATCCAGTCTCCAGCGTCTCCCCTCCTATAGCTGGATATTCTATTATGTTATGGTTTCCTATTTAAAAGTTTCTATTACCAATAATATAAAGATCGGTCTATTAAAATGGGATAAAGATTGATATTTTGTTCATTCAATCGTAAATAGATGAATAATCTCTTAAAAATAAATAGATTTAATAAATTTAATGTAATAAATGAAATAAATGCAAGAAAATTGAAGATTAATTTTATTGAATTTTTAATCATGGAAAAGGACAAATAAATTCAATGAATTAAAATTTATATACGAATAATTCATTTTGTTTTTAAAATAAATGAAAAGAGTTTATATATCTCCGATCTTAGAGATATCTATGAAAACACTCATATTGTGTTTGGGTATTGTGGGATTAGGCATGTTCAGTGGATGTATTCAACAGGAAAAATCTTCGGTTTCTTATACAGATGTAACAGCACAAGAAGCAAAAGATCTCATTGACAATAATCCAGATATTATAATACTCGATGTCTCACCTTTGTATGATCAGGGACATATACCAGGTGCTATAAATTATTATCTGGGAGATGGATCTCTGGATGAAGCACTTCCCTCTCTGGAAAAAGATGCAACCTATCTCGTATACTGCCATACTGATAGTGTGTCAATCCAGGCAGCACAGAAACTCATCGATGCAGGATTTACCAATGTCTATCGATTGGAAGGTAACTTTAGGGCATGGACTGAGGCAGGATATGATACTGAACCATAGTAACCTTCAATGAATTGGTTATTAACGTAGTATTCAGTTCCCTTTGTATTTCTTATCAGAGAAAATGTGGGAGAGAGCAGCGTAAATAAATCATATTTTATTATAAAAATGACTTCACAAAGGAAAATAGAATAAAATTTTACTAGGTGACAGTAGTTTTATAAAGGATTTTATGAAGAAATTGTATATGGGAAGAAAAATTCGAAATTTAGTCATTGATATTCAGTATGAAGAAGCTTTGCACAAAACAGAAATGTTTCTAAAAAGTGGTGGGTTTTCCATTTCACGAAGAAAAAATGGGTTAAAAATTAACAAGATTCCAAATGAAATAAAACATAAACCAGGAGCCCTAGATTTACTGACAAAGAGAGCAACTCCTCTCGATGTGATAGCAGGTTCTATAACAAGTAAGGGTTCGATACAGATTCGATTTGACCCTTACGAGGAAGACAAGTCTTTAATCCACGCAGAATGTTCGGATTTAGGGGTGGAATATGTATTATATGATATTAAAAGATTCTTAGAAAGCCAAAAACAGCTAAAAAAACCTGAAAAATCAAAAATTGAAAAAAAAGAAAGTAACAAGGAAGAAATTTTTAAGAAAGAGAAATTAATTACCTATAATTCATATGATGAAGAGAGTCATAATGATTCATATACCAGCGAGTTAAATTCAATTGAATCAAGGAGAAGACCTCCCATTTCAGTAGAATATAAAAATGTAACTTTTTCCCACCATGCTGGAAATCCGATAGAAAATACCACGTGGAGAATTCAGAAGCAGAGAAAAGAAAAAAAAGTGGAAAAAGACAGCATGGATATACCAGCAAAAAAGAAGCCTAGGATAATTCATACATGTGCTCAATGTCCTCATTATGAAA
>AZIF01000197.1_pt1 | contig 13092 bp, 15 predicted proteins | sample 359031 | NCBI WGS metagenome assembly AZIF01 (sample SAMN02429710, study PRJNA222658) | marine sediment metagenome | biome: Sediment sample; isolation source: sample MGS-PRI from oil contaminated site at the harbour of Priolo Gargallo... | place: Italy: Priolo | collected 2011-03-08 | depth 6 m m
TGGATAGCCAGTAATCTGGATGATCCAGCAGTCAATGTGATGTTCCAGTACAGGCCAGAATACAGGGCACTGGAGACTCCACGCATCGATCGATTTCTCACCGGTGAAGAAAAGAAAAGAGCCCTGGAAATTGCCAGGGAGTACAACATCTCCCTCATATGAATGTTGGACTGGTCATAATCCAAGCACATCATAGATGCTTTCCATATTGTAATCTCTCTTGTACTGGCTAAAAGCAGCAACTAAGGATGTGCGATCAACCCGGAAGAAATCACGCATGGATTTGGCCGTCCCCGTATTTTTGAGAAGTAATTCCGATCCCAGAGAGGTGACATTGCGGGGTGTTCTCCATCCTGCTTTTTCAAAATCGATGATCCAGCACTTTTCTCCGATGATAAGATGTTTTCCCCCCTGAATCTGCCCGTGATCTATACCCAGTCTATCCAGCTGATGGCACTGATGAAAAAAGGAGAAGATATGTTCTTTTCGTATGGGAGCCTCATGAATGGTGTCTCCCCGGATATATTCCAGAATTAAAAAGGAGGGACCCTCATGATAGAGAATGGGTCCTATTCCCTGTGCATTGACAGTGCGGAGAAATTGTGCTTCTCTGGAAAGAGATATTCTGTGTGAATCAGTTCTCTGGATTTTCACAGCAACATCTGTACCATGATATGTACCATAGATGACCAGGGAGGACCAGCCCTTTCCCAACACAGGGATACCGAAGATTTTCTTTTCTCCCCGGGGTTCGAGGTTCACTCCCAGATCGTCAAATACATGTATCAATTCTTCTCGTCTTTCTCTGTGAGGATAATTGAGTATATCATATATATCAGGAGGCATTGACTCTCATAGGAGGGAAATTTTAAGAAGGTTCAGGAGGATTTCTACAAAAAAGAGAGGAATGTACATGAACTGTGAAACTCTCACCTGTGATATTAACCTCCTGGAATCAGCACAACAGGTGGAAGGATTTTATGCTGAATGTGTGCGTCTGGTCATCGAATCTGAAATCAGTGAAGAGGAAAAAGAAGCCTGGATACAGAGGATGTATTCGGTGGCGAACACTATCCTCAAAAAAGGAAGAGAACAGCTCAATTTTTTCTCCTTAGCAGTGAGCACCATCATGTGTTCAACAATATCCCTTCCTGAAAAAAGAAAATGGATTGTGCATATTGAATCAAAGACCCTTCCCTTCCTGGACCAAGAGGGAGGAAAAGAAAATTTTTATGCCATGTGCATGGTGCGGGTATGGAGCAGTTCCCTTTCAGATGCTCACAAAAAATACTGGTCCACCTATCTACAGGAACAGGCACTATCCTCTATGAAGAGAAGCGGTCAAAAAGAAAATTTCTATTCCATGATATGTACCATGCTCATACATTCCTCCCTTTCCACTGAGGATACCATGAGATACCTCAATGAGATATGCACCTCCTTACACGCAGTGGAAATAGAAGAACGGCAGCATATTCTCTCCTATTGTGTGGTGAGGATAGCCAGAAATCCCGGTGCATGTTCTCATATACGCATGGTGATGGCGCATTCCCCAGATGTTTTAGATCTCAAAAAAAGGAGTGAAGATCTCATTTTCGATCTTTTTTTGGGCGAAAAAGCCCTGGAAATTCTCTCTATATTACAATCCTGTTACACGAAAAGTGGTATATAATTTTAGCCGTAAGATACATAAATCCACGTTGTCATAAAACTGTGGTGAATACATGTCAGTTACTATAACACACCTTGCTCATGCTGCTTTCCACATTGAAGCAGATGGGAAAATTCTCTATGTGGATTTAGAAGAACACGCTCGTCCCCCTGATCCAGCAGATGTGGTGCTGATAACCCATTCACACACAGATCACTGTGATCCAGGCAACATTAAAAACGTGTTCAAGAAGGGAACAGTTATTATAGCTCCTCAGGATTGTGAAAAGAAAATCGGAGAAAAAATTACTTCATTACAGCCGGGAGAGAAAAAAACAATTGATAGTGTGACCATTGAGGCAGTTCAGGCTTACAATGTCAAGCGATTCAGATCTCCAGGGAATCCCTATCATCCCAAGGGATTTGGAGTGGGGTATCTCATCACGGTGGGAGGAAAGACAATATATCATGCGGGAGACACAGATTTCATTCCCGAGATGGAAGCACTTTCCGGAGTGGATGTAGCCCTCTTACCCACCGGTGATACCTACACCATGGACAATTCAGAAGCAGCCGATGCTGCCCTGGCCATTAACCCTTCAGTTACCATTCCCATGCACACCTGGGGCAATGCAACCGATGAATTCAAGAAAAAGGTGGAATCTCATTCTTCTACCCGGGTGGTAGAATTGGATGAGGGAGAGAAATTCACTGTGGAATGAGTGTAATAGCTGGTTTTAAATCTGTCACAGATTTCAGTTGCCCAATTCATGTACAGGAAAAAGCACTGAATGGAATTCGATAAAATGGTTAGTTCCGGGTCTGAAGCAGTCTGGATATAGGTAGCCACACCTACGATATCATCTACCTCTATGAGGTCTTCTTTTCTCACTCCCATGACGCGCATGGACATCTCACATGCCAAAAATTTCACACCCAGCTCTCTGGCAACTGGGAAGATGCTCAGGCCAGAGGCATTGATCCTTCATTGCCTGCCGTGGATTATGGTGGGTTCGTGGATTCACTGGTTGGAGATACTGTGGTCACCTGGCTCTAGGATACTCTCGGTCATAGTGAAGGAGGGACGCTTATCCCACATGATTCCTACGAATATGTAAGTTGGGATACTCTCGGTCATAGTGAAGGAGGGACCACCTGATTCCTCTCTACTCTGAAATAAAATCAGGGTATATATATTACAGATCGTAATGAAGCCTATTGTAGAAGGAAGTACACAATTTGAATGTATAATTGAGGTACTAATATAGATCATTCAGAAAAAGTGCTCGAGATTCATCTGTTTCTGTCCGGTCACTACATCAACAAAACTCTTATTATAGAAGTGCAGAATCGAGTTGGCAATGGGTTTCAATTGCTTTTCAATGTAATGATCATAATCCATGCGTTTGGGAGTTCCATCTACTGGTTCAGGACCCCGTTTGGTCATCACATAGGAAATGACACGATCAGAAAAATTATCCATTTTCCGGGCAGCCTTCACATGAGGAGGGGTAGTCTTGGTATATTTATTCAGGTCTTTCCTCACTCCCTTTTTGTACACCAGGAGATCATCCAGTTCTCCTGCTTTCAATTTTTTTACTGTGTCTCGAATATATGTATCGATATTCTGATCAGAAAAGAGTTTCTCCAGCAATGTATACTGGAATTCTCTTGCTAATTCGGTCCAGTCCCTGCGCACATATTCCAGACCCACGATGTCTATTTCCGAATCGTGAAATCCTGCATACCGTTTTTTGGCACCCTTTTTCACATGGCGCTGTTTCGGGAGCAAAAATTTTTCATAGAGTCTCTCGAATTCCAGTTTCAGATGATTTTTCCTGTTGTAATGGTCCTGTACGTACCCATCATAGAATTCATTGATGGCGTGTTCAATAGTCTCTCCCATGGTGGTGGCCTCTTCTAATGTATGGGCCCTGGACACCACGAAGAGGGAGTCAGTATCTCCATAGATAACGTCGTATCCCATTTCCCTCACCCGTGAGGTCGTTTCCTCCAGGAAATACCGGCCAAAAGAGGTGATAGCATTGGCAATTCTGGAATTATAGAATCTGCAATTGGGATTTCCCAGCACCCCAAAGAGAGAATTCATGATGATTTTTATAGCATACTGTTCCTCGTAGATTTTGGCTTCACTCCTCCGCTTTAAGAGGCGAAGAATGATTTCAGGCAGAATTCCAGCAGTTTCTTTAAAATATGCTCCATTTGGCGCCTGAATTCCTGTTGGTTCTTCTGTATAGGTTAAGGGGTCAATGTTGAAGGTCGCCATGATGGAAGGATACAGGCTGTGGAAATCAAAGAGCAATACATATTCAAAAACTCCAAAGGTGGGTTCCTGGACCAGGCCACCTGTTACCCGCTTCCGGCTGGCCCTGGAAACAGAAGGGCACACGATCCCTCTTTTACGGGACTCCCGGATATACAGTGAATCCAGAGAGGCAATGGCTGCTTTCACCCTGTCCAGCTGGAGCCCAGTAATACTGGTCATTCTCTTGGAGAGTTCTATGAGATGTTTCTTTTCGATGATGTCTGTGACCAGTTTGGTATCTTTCTGGTTATATTTCACCAGCAGTTCTGGATCCTCCTTCCACACCTTCCCGATATCCTTGTCAATGTCTATCTTTCCCTCTCCTAACAGGGTTTCCCCTGCTGTTCCCAGTTTGTAATCATCCAGTTTGATGAAAAAATCCCGTAGTAAATGCATGGCATCTAAAACCATCCTTCCATCAATTTTTGCCCGGGAGGCCCTGATAAAGGATGATTCTGTTCTGAATTTGGACTGCGCTTCCGATCGTCCCAGGTCGAAGGGAAGGGAATACCGTTTGAATCGTTTCTGTAAATAGGTGAGATCAAAATCCACCACATTCCATCCGGTGATAATATCGGGGTTCAATGCAAGTAATCGTTCTTTACACTGGGAGAGCAGTTCCAGTTCGGATGTACAGGTACAGGCTCCAGGAGCAGTGTGCTTGAGCAGAAAGGTATGGTATGTTCCATCATATAAAGTGAGACAGACAATCTCTCCCGTGTTCTCATCCACCTCAATATCAAGCGATACGGTGGTAAGCTGAATAGGGGAGGGATCTGCAGGCGTGAGTTGTGGGTCTTCATAGATGCGGTCCACCCGGGTTCCCCTGGTGTATTCACCCTGGATATCCAGATACCCCCGGATATCGTGATCCATCAAGAATCGATAGGCAAATCGGATATCGGCTTCATAACAGGCAATGTCTTTTTCATGAAGGATCTTGCGTAACTGGCCCACATCGGCAGGGTACTGGGTGAAGACCTGAACCACTGGGTCTCCTGCAAAGGTCACCATACCGGGATCGGAAAACTCCAGTGATTCTTCCTGTAATGCACGGGATACATCTTCCTTTTTGATGTAGAAGTAGGGTCGGAATGCATTGATGGTGAGAAAACTCTCCCCATTTTCCAGTCTTCCATAGAGATGAACAAAAGATTTGCCATTGTGTGTCCGGTAGGTGGGGTGGATGATCAGTCCTCGCATGAAGCTTTCTTCCATTATGACCTTAAATAGATTCTTCCCTCCTGCCTCCTGCAGATGTACAGAAAAATAGAGGGTATGAAAAGAGTTTTTATAATCTTCATCCATACCCTGATTATGATCAGCTGTTCAACCAGTTGTATACCTCACCGGAACCCTCAGACAGTGGAACCACATCTTTCCAGTATTGATACAGATGGATTCGAACTCTTTGTGTTCAGTCACTGGGATAAAAAAGAAACGGCTCGCATCTTCACAGGGTATCCCTTCTATTCGGTACACGGATCCAAACAGCTGTGTTTTGTACTGGAAGAAGACAGGAAAAAGGGAAGAGAACTCCTCAAAGCAGATATCCGGCTGGCTCATGAGGTATCAGCACACACCCTGGTGCTCCACGTATATAATTCTCTCAATGAGACTCCCAACCTGGAGCGCGTGGTCACCACGTTACAGGAGACCAATTCCTTTGCCCAGGATCGTGGAGTGGCCCTCAGCGTGGAGTTAATTCCCCATATTTCCATTTCTATTCCAGATCTGGCTTCTCATCTCCACACCCATCTCGATTCTCCCTTTTACTTCACCATGGATATAGAATATACCAGTAAATGTGGCTGCCTGGATGAGGTATTGCAGTACAGGTCTCGATTGAACAATGTACATGTGAGGGATTATGATGGGGAATGGGTGGTCAATGGGAGGCGAAAATATCTCAAACCACTGGATGGAACCCTGGATTTTGATGATATTATCTCCCGCATTATCCAGTCAGGGTATACAGGGACCTTCACGGTGGAAGCTCCCCATGAGTCAACAGATGACATTAATGCCTCTATGACCTGGCTCAGGAGGATGTTGAAAATCCATATGTCCCCTTCATCTCACCCAGAGTCCAGTAGTCTCCCCGGGCATAGGCAATAGGAGATGCTTTCTGATAATCAATTTTCCCTTCATGAATGAGTGCTTCATCCACCTGGACCGCCACCACCTCGCCAATGAACAGATCATGACTTCCCAGGTGGATCATGTTGGTGACCATACATTCGATATTGACAGGACATTCTCCAATCAGGGGTGCATTCACCCGGGAGGCCTTTTCTTTGGTGAATTTACAGGCAGAAAATTTATCTGTATCCCGTCCGGAAACTTGTCCACACAGATCAGTTTCTTTCACAATTTTTTCGGTAGGAATATTGATCACAAATTCTTTACTGTTTTCAATGAGATCATGAGAATATCGGCTGTCTCTGACGGCGCAGGCTATCATGGGAGGGTCAAAACAGACTGTAGATACCCAGGCCAGGGTGATGATATTATCAGTTCCCTCATGAGAACAGGTTAAGAGAACCACGCTGTTGGGGTAGAGTGCAATTTCAGGCGATCGTACTACTTTCATGTATGTGATAACAGAGCAGGGATTATAAAAATTACTCTTTTTCATGGGATTTTCAGGCATAGTGAAAGAACATATAAAAAATAGAGAACAACTCTTACAGATATACCGAAAGCTATATATATTAATTCATGAGCATGGGACATGTTCAGAGTTTAAATTTCCAGGAGGTATATAATGGGAAAAGTGGAAGAAGTTATGATCGATGGAAAGAAAAGGAAAGCAATTCGTTGTTCTCACTGTGGGAATTTGATGATTCTTGAAGAAGATGAGCGGTTGAATTTGGTTGAAAGTCTGACAGTCGATTAACCAATATGACCAAGGTCTCGAGGGCCACAAAGCTCATATTACTGCATCTCACTAGTATGTACTGCAGTGCAGATGATGAATGAATCCAATACTTGATCTGTGATAGAGCTTATGAGAACTGATGCACCTATATATATGAAAAAGTAATAGTACCTATGCCCAGATCCATGGAAATATTGATTCTATAGGTGGCAGTGTCATAATTGGGGCTTGTATATTCATTACCGGATTTAACCCAATCAGAAGGCACTGAAAGTGATGCAACTCCCTTGGAATATACCAGTTTTACCCCAACTGATTTTGGAATATAGATAGTTCCCGTGCACAATCCCATATCCAGTACTGCATCCGTGTTCGTTTCTCCAAAGGTAATTTTGAAGGTTCCCAGTCCAGAATCCAATACAAATCTCTCCACATTGAGGTCCGAGAGGTCCAGGGTGCAGGTAGAGAGAGCCATTTCCCCGGTGAGTGTCATGGGAAGGCGATTATTGAGCAGAATCATATATTCATTATGAGAACGTTCAGCAATCTGGAAGGATTTTTCCAGAGATAGATTGATATGTGCTGTCGATCCCACTGTTTGGACTCCGACATTAGCCGGTGATTGAAATCCTTCTATCTGATACAGTGCCTGAGATGTTGCACCCACCGTGTAATCTCCAAACATTAAATTCAGGACCACATCCATCTCAGTTACCCCGGATGGAATTTCCCGTGAATCTGCATATTCGTAAAGGGGTTGTTCTTTGGGGAAGGCACTGTACACCGCTACAATGAGAATTACAGACAGAATTACCACACTGATTCGTTCTTGATTGACATTCTTGAGGATTATCCAGATTCCCAGTCCTATCAGGAACAGAGGCCAGAGATCAAAGAGATTGAGCAGGGCGGTCAAGGGCGATACATCATAGAAGAGTGAAAATCCTCCCAGCATAATGATAAAGAGTGCAAAGAGTATCCCTCCTGTTTCAACCCGTTTTCGGTTTTTTTGGTCTTCCATGGACATGGAAGGGAGTCTACATATAAAAACCTTGCTTTTAATGTGTGAAGAGGGTATGCTATTGAAAATCAGGTGTTTTTATGGATTGGAGAATGTGGGGCACACTTCTCTGCAAAGAGTGGTATGGTGTGAGGGAATATGGGTATTCATTACCCTGCTGTTGTAAAGATAATCTCCGGATAACTATTTAAGGATTTACCAGTTTTCTTCAGTATGAAATCATTGCTGTTCATGCTGATGCTCTTGCTGGCTCAGGGATCCATTCTTTTTACTGAAGACCTGCAGGTTACCACCATTCTGCATGATGCCACGATCCAGATAGCCACAGGTATTCCAGATGATCTGGCGTCCTATGATGTGGTGGTCATTTCTACTCCCTCCACCCTTCTGAAAGAGGAGACCATTGAGAAATTACATTCCTTTGTGAGAGAAGGAGGCGGTATCATGTTACTGGCAGAAGAAAATAATCTGGAGGGTACCACCCTGGTGCTGAATCAGATAGCACAAAAATTTCATATCATGTTCAATTCAGACAGGATCTATGACGATCAGAATTATTATCAGCACACTGCATGGATTTCACTGACAGATTTTCCATCTCATCCTGTGTTTCAGGGAATTACAACGCTTTTATATCCATCAGGGTGTTCTTTTCAGGTACTAGAATCTGTAGTGTCTGAATCCGAAGAATCTGAAGAAATAGAACCATTTACTGTCCAGGGAATTGTCTCAGCATCTCTTCATGCATATTCAGAGAAATATGATGGGTTGATAATTCATGAACGGGCATCATCTCCTGCCTGCATAGGATTTTTCACTTTGGGCGAAGGAAGAATGATGGTGTGTGGAGATCGTGATCTCTTCCATGAGCAACTCAGCCTGGCAGATAACACGCTTTTTGCACTGAATGTATTTGACTGGCTGGCAGGACATACAGAATCTATTGAAGAAAGACTTCAGTACAAATCGCTGGCCTATACCGGCATGTCTGATGTTCAAGCTCTGCTGCAGTCTGCCATCTCCCGTGGACTGGAGGAGATGTATCCTGATACAGTGGAGCAGGCCAGAATCCTCTTGGACGAAGCAGAGCAACTCTATACTTCGTACCGATATGCAGAGTCCCATGGGAAGGTAGAGGAAGCACATGGACTTTTGCAACAGGGAGAAAAAAATGCTCAGGCTACAGTGAATGCTACTGTCACCTCTGCCAAGAACTGTATCTCCCAGATTGAGGAGGGAGCCAGGGATTATCTGCCTTCACAGTTAGAAGCAGCCCAGTATTATCTGGATGAAATTGAAGAGCAATCCACCTATACTCAGAAAATTGACAAAGCAGAAGAGGTATTACAGCTCTGTGAAGAAATTCGAGTGGGATTACAGGGAGCAGCAGAACGGGAGATTGAGCAGGGTATTACAGCTCTCATTACATACAGGGGAGTGTTTGGAAGGAGAGACCATCATTCCGCACGGATTTACCTGGAATATGCGGAAGAAAGTTATCAGAAAGGAGAGTATGGCAATGCTATTGTATTTGCCCAGCAATCCCAGATATATTCTGAACGAGTTCAACAGGCCCAGAAAAAGGATTATGCGTTGCTGGCAGGAATCATTATTCTGTGTGTGGTAATCATTTTTATCTACGTGAGAAAATGAACATCCTCATGATCGGGCTGTATCCTCCACATGTGGGAGGAATTGCTTCTTATGTATCCAACCTGACCCATTCACTGGAGGAGCAGGGACATGCAGTATATGTGGTCACCTATGGGAGCAGTACCCAACCCCGGGTGTATGGGACTCCAGTTACCTCCAGGGGGAGAGGACTCTCTTTCCTGCTGTGGGGGACTAAAATTGCCCTCCGGGCAGTTCAGAAAGAGGATATTGATATTATTCATGCCCATTACCTGGTCCCCCCGGGACTGGTGGGTGGATGGGTGAAATGTCTCTCAGGGGTGCCTTTAGTGGTAACCTGCCATGGAAGTGATATATTCCTCTTCTCACAGGGGTGGAAAAAACTATTCACACAGCTGGTCATGAGACATGCAGATTGTATCACCACCAACAGCCAGGCAACACGAAAGGCAGTAGAGATCCTGGGAGCAGATGATGCAGTGTATGTGCCTTCAGGAGTGGACAGAACCCGGTTCACACCGCTGCATCTCCAGCGGGAAGCTGTGACCTATGTGGGAGCCCTGGAACAGGTCAAGTGCGTGGACACGTTCTTACGGGCCATGCAGGGCATACCTGAAAAAGTATGGATCATTGGCGATGGAACCCGGCGAAGGCAGCTGGAAACCCTTGCTCAGGATCTCAATCTCAACTGTACATTCTGGGGGTATCGTACAGGCGCTGCAGTTCCCGAACTCATGAATCGTTCAAAAATCATAGTGTTACCCTCCGGACACGAGGGATTCGGACTCACCGTGCTGGAAGCCATGGCCTGTGGCACTCCGGTTATCGGCAGGAAGACCGGGGGCATACCAGAGATAATCACTGGTGAAAATGGAATGCTCTTTACTACCGAATCAGAACTTCACACTGCTATCGGGACACTTCTTTCCAATACTCAGCTATGGGGAGAGATACAAAAAAAAGGATTGAAAACAGCTGCTCAATGGAGCTGGGACAGAACTGCTCACACATATAGTCAGATCTATTCTCGTTATCTCTGAAATCACCTTATTCGGTAAACTCAACAACTACTGTGTCAACATCCCACAGTGGTTCCAGCTTTTCTGTGATATCCCCTTTCATAGCTGCTGCAAACTGATGAGTTTCGGGGAGATCCACCACCACGGTAACAGTCCCCTCCTGAACCGTAACATCTGAGATAAGGTTGGTCCGTACAACATCCAATCCAGTGAGAGGATTCATCACGTGTTTGAGCCTTTTTCTGACAATATTTACAGTAGTGGGTACTTTTTCTTTGATCAATCCATGTTTTTCTTCATAATTCTGAATAGCTGCCCGTAATCCTTCGATGGCCAGCACAGAACAGTGTGCCTTTATGGGAGGTAATCCTCCCAGAGCATCAGATGCATCTTTCCAGGTGAGGCTCTTGGCCTCTTCCAGTGTTTTGCCCTTGGCTAATTCAGTGATGATAGATCCTGTGGCAATGTTTGATGCACAGCCATAGGACTCGAATTTGATGTCGGTGATGCGGTGTGTTTTCTCGTCCACCGATATGAACACAGCTACCATGTCTCCACAGGCGGGAGATCCTTCGGTGGCTTTTCCGTCAGGATTTTCAATTTTTCCCACGTTCCGGGGATTACGAAAATGTTCAATAACTTTATCACTATATACAGATTTCATGTTATCACCTCATTTCCTCATTTTCCCAATGGACTTATTTCTCGTAATCGAGTTATTATTTCAGATAATGCATCGATTATTGCAGTAATCTCATCCGGGGTATTGAATCGACCCAGGGTGAAGCGTACAGATCCATGGGCCCGTTCATGATCCCCGCCGATGCCCATGATGACATGACTGGCTTCCAGCGATCTGCTGAAGCAGGCCGATCCTGTGCTCACTGCAAACCCCCTCATGTCCAGATGAAGCGTAATGGATTCTCCCTCTACATAATGAAAGGTAACATTGGCGTTGTGGGGGATACGATGTGTCCGGTGCCCGTTGAGGATGGTATCTGGGATGGTAGAGAGCAGCCCTTCGAGTAATGTATCCCGTAAGTGTGTGAGGTGTTCATTTTCCTGGGGAGTCACCAGTTCCACAGCCTTGGCAAATCCCACAGCAGCAGGGATGTTTTCCAGTCCCGGCCTCAGATTCGACTCCTGGAATCCTCCTTCCATGATTTTGGACAGCGGTGTTCCCTTTTTCACACAGAGTGCTCCAATACCCCGGGGTCCGTGAAAGGTGTGGGGGGAGAGGGTCACTAAATCTGTGGGGACCCGGTTCAGGTCGAGAGGGACGCGAGTGAAGGTGTGGGTGGCATCGGTATGAAAGAGTATATCTCGTTCTTTACAGAGAGCAGATAAAGACGCGATATCCTGGAGGGTACCGATTTCCTGGTTGGCATGCTGTATAGAAACGAGAATCGTATCTTCTCTTAATGAGGCTTCAAGCGCTTCAAGGTCCACCCTCCCCGTGGAGTCAACCCCTATATATGTCACTTCAAATCCTTCTTTTTCCAGTGATTTCGCCGTGTTGAGAACTGGAAAGTCTTCAATTGTAGATGTTACAATATGAGTTCCCTTTTTCTTCTTCAGTGAGTGTGCCACTCCTCTGAGGGCCAGATTACTGGATTCTGTGCTTCCCGAGGTAAATATGATTTCTTCTGATGAACAGCTCAGAGAGTGAGCGATGGTTTCCCGGGCTCTATCCAGTGCTTCTTTGGCTTCAATACCCATGGAATAACCAAATTCCGAAGTGGGGACTGCATAGATATCGAAGAAATAGGGGGTCATAGCTTCCAGTACCCGTTCATCCATTAGAGAGCTGGCTGCATTATCAAAATATACGGTGGTCATGAATATTCCTCCTCAAATAAATAGGGTAATTTCTGATTCTTTTGCTTCCTTGATATAGGTACCCACAGCACAGTATTCGGAAATAAGATCATCTCGCAGCTCTTCTCTTGTGATACCCATGATCTGCATAGTCATATCGCAGGCAAAGATTTTTCCTCCCAGTTCCACAAAATCTGAGAGCAATTCTTCCAGCGATCGAACATTGGCCTGCTTCATTTTCCGGGTTATCATCCATTTTCCCAGTCCCAGAAAATTCATGCGGGAGAGAGCACCTTTTTCCAGCTCACCCCTTTTCAGACGCATGAGCCCCCAGAAAGTGAAATAGAGAGATACCTCCATACCCATGGCCAGTGCGCCGGTCCCGATGATCAGAGCGCTGTAGACCTTATCCATGTCACCACTGTGCACAATGAGAGTTGCCTTGTTCATTCACTCCCCTCGGGGATATGAATGGTGATCACCCACATCTCTTCTTCATCGGAAATATCAATGACCTTCAGTCCCAGTTCCTCTGCTGCCATGGGGATTTCCTTTTTCGATGCTGGGTGTGTTCCCAGGATTTTAATGGTCTGACCGGGGGCAGCCTTGCGAATGGCCTTACGCATCTCTACCAGGGGGACAGGACAGGTTTCTCCAACAACATTAATTTCAAGAACATCGGATTCAATACTCATGAACATTCCTCCTGTTTTTCATATACATAACTCATATATATAACTCCGAA
>AZIF01000231.1_pt1 | contig 12604 bp, 12 predicted proteins | sample 359031 | NCBI WGS metagenome assembly AZIF01 (sample SAMN02429710, study PRJNA222658) | marine sediment metagenome | biome: Sediment sample; isolation source: sample MGS-PRI from oil contaminated site at the harbour of Priolo Gargallo... | place: Italy: Priolo | collected 2011-03-08 | depth 6 m m
TTTTTTCGATATATATTTGAAAAAAATGTGTAGGGGGAATAGAAGCATATATGAGAGTATATCGCTGAAAAACAACTCCTTTTTTCTCATAATGGTATTATTACTAATGATTTTAATTTTCTTTTTCTCCTTTGTAAAGATTTCTTCATGATCTTCCCATGGTTTACAAAATGCATTTTGGGGCATATGCACACCATACTGGGCTGAAAGCTTTCCACCTCGGGAACGGATTATGGTGCGTAATGTTGTCAACGAATCCCCTGTTCCACCTCCATAGGTGCATACAGCGAAAATATATGTATTACCAATATTATCTAATCTTTCAGCAAATCTTCGTATTATGAGGGGGAGACCATTATAGTAAACCGGAAACACAATCCCCATGATGTCTGCATGTGGATCAATTACCTTTTTTTCTTGCTGGGAAGCAATGGGTATCAATTGTGCTTGTATGTTCTCGCCTATATCCCGTGCTACCACCAGGGAATTTCCTGTCCCCGAGAAATAGTATACTACCGCTATCGAATCCATGTATTTCATACACTGCAGCTGTATTTATAGGAGTTTCGAAAATATGTCTATTGGTGAGATTCTGATCAGGATCGGCTGAAAAAGATTGATGGAACAATCTGTGATTATCAGGGCGATTATTCATACTAACTAATTCATATCCTGATTGCTATCCATGAACTGATTACCCCTGTATACCCACAAAGCATATCATTGGTAAGAGGCCCCATATCTTTCTTTTATTATTTCTATTTCCTTCAATGCCTGTTCCCTTATCCAGGGAGGAACAGGATGCTGGACAATCTCACAGATTTTCACAAAATAATAGATGGGTATGACATTTTTATCCAGGCGGGTGGACAGTATTGATGAGTGATGCGCTATCCATTTTTTAATTATTTCAAGATTGTAATCCAGGCATTTCAAGGCTTTGCATACATAATATGCTTCTCTGGGAGTGGAATGCAGTGAAAATTGATTTTCAATCGATATTCCGCATTTTTTTAGATGTTCCGGTAATTTCTGTATTAAAGAAAAACAAATCACTGTATAACAGGTCTGTAAAAGATCAGAACAGGTATCATAAGGAAATGAAAAAGAAATTCCTGTATAATGGTTCATCATCCATTGTATATGGTGAGGGGATAGATCTCTTTCCCTCAGCACTCTCAGAGAAGACACTGCATAGAGTGTGGCTTCGATTCGAGGGAGACCACCTGAAATCAGTGAAAATCCTCCCTGGTCATGTGCAGTAGAAGTGATCCATTTCTCAATGGAATGTGCCTGTATGGGAATATGCAGAATATCAGCGGTGGAGAGCATGTAGAAGGTATCTTCTTGATTGGAAAATCCCAATCCTGCATAATCATATCCTCCATCTTCTGAAGCATAATGAGAAATAATTTTCTCTATGAATTCTGCAGTATCCCGGGAAATTGAATGGGGAGAGAGAATGTGAACCAGATAAGCAATGTACCTGAAAAAGAGCATTTCACTTTTCCAGATACCGTACAGTACAAGAGGGACAGCACTCCCGAAGAGGAGGATATGAAAGAGGGAAGCATCCACCATAACAGCTACCCATTGTACGCCTGCAAAAATGCTGAAAGAGAGCACAGATGGTATTGAAAATATCATCATCACGGTGACCAGCACATAATACCAATCACCCATCCATACCAGTTCCCATCTTTTACCGAAATATGATAAAATTCTTTCTGGTCTTGAAAATCTAATATATCCTTCCACCATAAATAAAAGCGAAAATAAGAGTAATAATAAGATTATTCCAAAAAAAGATTCTAAAAAATGGAATGAAATCAATCCAGTGTCATAAAATACCCTGATTGTTCTGTATACGGGATACAGGAGAATACATCCCCAGAGAAGAGGGCCCCATATGATGTACCGGGTATTGGTGCTGAAATCGGTGGGACGGGATGATGCAAATCCCATAATCCACAGGAATACTCCTCCCACTACTGCTGAGAGAAGGAGCTGAGTTTCAGACCAACTTCCTGTCATACAGTAGAAAAGGGATCCTGCTACTCCCATGGTCACCATCCAATTTCTCACTAAGGGTAAAAGAAACGCTTTTGTACCAAGGTCTGAAAAATAAAGGGCTGATTTTGTGGTGGGAAATATATGAGAAAGAGCTGTTACACTGGATACTATACAAAAAATGGCAACATATGCCATGTCAAATACCACATCCGGAATTTCATATACAGTGATGGCCAGAATCGTGATGATCCCGGTGGTAAGCAGGTAATAGAGAAAAGCAGCAGTAACACCTGTCCACATAGCCAGAGGAGTTGAAAGATTCATACTCTTTTCTTTCATCAGGGCCCTGGCTTGTATATTGTTCAGCCTTTTTTCGAAGGGGGGATGTGATGCAACCAACTGAAAAAGCCGGGAGGGAAATCGCTTATTAGCTGTATAAAACCAGAGCCTGGAACTGATAGCCTGGATTGTTGTATAGAGTGCGCTGTATTTGAAGAGTGCATGGGCAAGAGATGTATCCAATCCATGAAAGACCACATATGCATCGGCTATGGATTCTCGAGTACGAGAAAGAGATTGCTTTAATAAAAAAAGAGGGATAATTAAGAGAGGAATCAGTATCGATCCCCCTCCCACCTGAGTCTGGAGAGAAAAATTCATTCCACAACCGAGAAATATGAATGGATAGAAAAGTATCCAGTATTTCAACCCTTCTAACAGCAAAGTGATCCAGGTAAAAAATCCCACATCCCCCTGTTTGATATGGGAAAGCTCATGAATGAGAACTGCCTTTTTTTCCTGTGAAGAGAGAAACGAATCCATATGATGGGGAAATACTAAAACACTGGTTTTCCCCCGTCTCCCATACACAAAGGGAGGTATCTTTTGATCAGTGTATTTCACCACAGGCAGTGACTCAAGGTCCAAAAGCCGGGCAATGGAAGTAATCTCTTCATGCACACACCCTCCTGTAAGATCCATGTGTCTTTCACAGAGTCTGGGAATGAGACAGTATGTGGTGATTCCAGTGAAAGAGGGAATCAAGAAATATATCCCTATGGTTAAAAATCTGTACTCTGCCGTGGAAACATACAATTTCAGATATAAGAGGGCTGAACTGAAAAAGAAAAAATAAATTCCCACCATGAGGATGATGAGCAGGAAAATTCGTCCATCGCTTTCTGTTTGATCGATGAGATTCTTTCTCTCTCCTGACCACCATGAAAGTACGATAATTGCGATACCACATATGAAAAAAAGTATCACCGTCAGCATATGCATGCTTTTTGTATATCCATCTCATAAACATATATGTTTGTGTGTAAGCGCATAAGAAGCAAAACATTGGTCACATATTATCACTCTTCATAGGTCAGTCAGCGTGTTCATCCTGATACAGATCAATCCAGTAAGATCTTTTTTTGCAGCATTTCCACCTGAAAAAACTCAACCTTTATTATAAGGCATGATAAATATGTTTCTATGAAGGTGCTCCTCATATCCCACACCCCTGATCCTGATCGACTCTGTGCTCAGGCAGCATTAGTTTCCAAATGGTCTGATGGATGGTCTGAATTTACAGATCAGTGGAATGATTCTACAGACCTCCAGCATCTGCGTGATGCACTGGAAAGGGGTCATATCTCTGTTATCGAACATGCCAGCTTCACATTCAGCCTGGAAGGTATTTCCCGTGCAGCCTCCCATCAACTGGTTCGACATAGAATAGCCAGCTACACCCAGCAATCTCAACGCTACGTGACGGTAGATGACTCCTTCCCTTTCATCATTCCTGAATCAATACTGAACAACGAAAAAGCTTCATCCCTCATGAACACCCAGATGACCCAGGTTCTCACCGTATACAAAGCCCTGCTCAACATGGGGATACCACGGGAAGATGCCAGATTTATTCTTCCCAATGCTACCAGGACCAACATTATCATGACCATGAATGCCCGGGAATTACTCCATTTCTTTGCACTTCGCTGTTGCCAGAGAACCCAGTGGGAACTGAGAAACGTAGCCTGGGAGATGTTAAGATTAGTCAAATCGGTAGCCCCCATCCTCTTCTCAAAGGGGGGTCCCACCTGTGTTCAGACAGGAATCTGTCCAGAAGGTGACCTCTCCTGTGGAAAAATCCATGCCATGCAGAAAAAAGCTGCTTCTCTGGGGACTAATTCATCTGCAGAATGAGTAACGATAGGACTCCACACCTGCACATATCTTCTCTTTTTTCTGAGTATTATAAGAGATTTTGTTCTATTTTCTCACCCATTAACTTCTATTTAATGATTGCTTCAATAAAAATAATAAAATCACATTGCTTATTCAATTATAACTGATATATGCCGGTCTATTTTATAAAAAAATTATCCTAATCTTTTTATTTTTTTAATTTTTTCCTGTTTACAGAGACAATCCGAATTTAGAAAGGTTTATAAGGGATTCAAACTCATAAAAAAGTAGTTGGTGTTGTAATGACCACTCGATGGAGAAATATTAAACGTGTTTCAGAAGGTATTACCCGTTATGTTGGTTCTGTTGCCAAAAAAAAACATGGAAAGGATCGTAAAATAGGATTACTCATTGATGGTCCCAACATTTTAAGAAAAGAATTTGGTATAAATCTGGATGATCTCAAGGCAATTCTTGAAGACATGGGTGATATCCGAATCGGGAAAGTTCTCCTCAATCAATATGCTTCACAGGGATTGATTGAAGCCATTGCCAATCAGGGATTCGATTCCATAGTTGTTGCAGGCGATATCGATGTGAGAATGGGAATCGAAGCCATGGATGTCATCTACAATGAAACAGTAGATACTATTGCTCTGGCATCCCGAGATGCTGATTTTCTCCCCATCCTGGTCAAATCAAAAGAACATGGAAAGGAGACTATTGTCATAGGAGCTGAACCAGGATTCTCTATTGCTCTTCAAAATGCAGCCGACTGTGTGATCCTCATGGGTTCCAATCGCTTCCATGATCAAAAGACAGAAGATGATGAAGAGGATATGGAAGTGTAAATATTTCTGTATTTCATTTTTTATCAGATTTATTAATGACAATTATTCTATCATGGCCTTATCACCTATAGTATGGGAAAGTAAAAAGAAAAGAATGTGGAAAAATCTATTTATCTTCTTCTTTTTTTCTCACAAGCACATCAGGCAAGACATCTAAGAATTTACCCACTTTTATGAATACATAGATGAGCCCAATTACCAGGATCAGCCTTGAAACCCCACCTATGAGTAATACCAGTCCTTGCATAATCATCACCTCAGATTGAAGTATTTTATGGGTTAAAAAGGATTCTGAACGTTTTTAGAGTAACAAAGGTACCTGAGATACCCTGTGAGATTTTTTTTCTTCCTCTACATATTCACGGTTTTTCCCAGAAAAGGATAGATTCTCTCAGTGTTAAGGTTCCTGGTTCTCTCTCCTTTCTGTATCGTGTCACCACAATGTTATCAATAGTAAATCCAATCTCTTCTGCCATATCACATACTATAAGATCCACAGGTATATACTGCCCATGGTACCTGAGATTCTTTAGTACCATGGCTACACGTGCTCGGGAAGATAACTGAGAATGCCATGTTGTAAACCCCTTTTTCATATCGTTAAAATATGCCTGTATCATGGAAATGAAAGGGGAGGAAGGATTGGTAGTGTGTAATGCATCACAGATTTCCTCAACTGCAGAGTGGGGTGCAGAATCTGGTAAAGCATGAGAAGACGGGTATGACCGTACCATTGCCTGTTTCATTGTCCTGCATTCATGTCTTTTGTGCATACGCAGAAATCCAAGTTCTACTGCATAGGTTTCAGCATAATCTACTGCATCTGCATATGGCGGAGAGGTAATCAGTATGGTGGGATCTCTGGAAAGAACATCTCTCCAGGGAGAGTTCGTGCTATCCATCAGGTGGACCTTTGGCAGGAATACTCTATCTATGGAATCCATGCTTGTTTTTTTAAGATCCTGCTCAGCCAAACCTACTTTTCTCTCCATGGCTGAAAAAGGGTCAGAAGGATTTTTACCTTTGACTGGAGTCCATTCTCTTTTGAGTCTGGAAAAGGTACTACATTCTTCAAGTATTGAAAAAAACAAATAGAGAAAAATATCTGAATAAGGAAAAGAAAGAGTAGAAATTGCTGTCTTTATTTTTCTCAAAATTAACAATGTTTTCTCATGAAAAGCCTGATTAATAACAGATTTGTTACCAATTGGAGCTGGATCACACTCTTTTGCTCTCCTTCGGAGAATTTTCCATGTATTTCTCAATGTTCCTTCAGAAATGTTCAGGAAAAGAGGAAGAGTTTGTGAGAGAAAACAGGCAAAAGGTGATGTATCCATACCTACCGAGGGGATTCCTTTAACACATGAGGTGAAAAGCGTGATGCCAGATCCGCAAAATGGATCTATAACATAGGCAGTTTCAGTTGCACCACACGACTGAAGAAGATATTCTACGAGAAAGAATGAATATGCTTCTTCGTACCGGTAAAGATGAAGAAAAGGAAGAGCACTATTTTTTGAAAAGGATACATAGGGTCCAAGATCCAAGTCTTCATTGATGATAGGTGCATACCTTTTTTCCAGTGCTTCTCTCTGGGGTTCTTTTTCTCTTTCTTTTTCTCTTTCACTCTTCATGTATTCGCCTCTGGAGGTATTGTAGCAACAGATAATCAGATCATAGCACTCTCGTATATGTGTGATTCTGTAATTGAAAAAGGTATCCCGGTGGATGTCCAATACAAAATGGTGCCAAAACATCTATTAATGCAAGGGAGAAGAGAATTCATGTTTCTCTGTCTGTACAATTCATACGATAAACTCCATCTACATGACATTCATATACGCAGTGTTGCCCGGGCTGCTCCTGTGTGTTATGCCCTGGATTTCATTCTGGTACTCCTGGATTTTCCCTGTCCTATGTATGAACATGTCATATCCAGTACTACTATAGGAAAAGGCGGTTCATATCTTACCAAATTAAAAGAAACCAGTCGGTACATGGAATATACAGCAAAGCTTCCTCTGGCTACACCGGTAATTACTACTTCTACTCCTGATATCAATAAAACTGTAACAATTCAGAATCTGGTGGATCTCTCCCGGAGAGGAGAGAACTTTGCCTTCATCATTGGATTGGGGAGACGGGGAATTCCCACCTCCCTCCGTAAGAAAGCTCCATATCACTGGGATGCCACTGAAAGAAGGATAGCATTAGAAACGTGTACTGCTATCGGCTACATCGCTGCACTGTATGCAACTGCCTGTGAATATGACCTGTCATGAGAGGATACTGCTCTCCATTCAATCCCTGATCCAGCAGAGGTTAAGATATGGCCTTCCGGGCAGTGGAGAACTGTTCGTATTCTTTCTTATCAATAATCTCTTTGAGGTACTGAACTACCTGCCAGATGTCATGATATGTTACATAAAGTGGGGATGGTGCAAATCGAATAACATTTGGAGGCCGAAAATCGGGTATTACTCTTCTCATACGGAGTGCTTCACAGATCCTGTACGCTTCTTCCTCCCGTTCCACAGCCACATGCCCTCCTCTTCTCGCCTTCTCCCGGGGAGTTCCTAGAGAGAAGAGATAAGGATCATCTGAAAGCAGAGTATCCACCAGGTACATGAAATATGATGTCATGTTCAGTGATTTTTCACGAATAGATTCTATCCCTGCCTCCAGGAGAATGTGTAATGACCCTTCTATGGGTGCAGACGATAGAATTGCTGGCGAAGATATCTGCCAACCTCCGGCAGATTGGGCATGGGTAAACTGGGAAAGCATATCGAATTGTTTTTCCTTCACATATCCAAACCATCCTGTTATGGCAGGATGTCGATTGAAATGGGCTTCATTGATATAGAGGAAGGCAGTGCTGCCTGGCCCTCCATTCATATATTTATATGAACACCAGAAAGCAAAATCCACACCCCACGCATCGAAATGGTGAGGCACCACTCCCACCGAATGAGAACAGTCAAATCCTATAGCAATGCCCCTCTCATGGGCCGCCTGGGTGAGATATTCCATGTCTAGGAGCTGTCCACTCCTGTACAGAACTGATGGAAGCACCGTCAGTGCCACTGTTTCATCCATCAATGCGACAATGGTGTCTTCATCCAGTATTCGCCCATCCTTACTGGGAGTGAGTATGAGATGCTCCTGAGGCGAGAGGCCTTTGAGTTCGATCTGACTCTGGAGCGCATAGAGGTCTGTGGGAAAATTCAATTCATCGGCCAGAATTTTTGTACAAGCTCCCTGGGGTTCATAGAAGGTAGCTACCAGAGAATGAAGATTGACAGTAGTTGTCCCGGTGACTACCACTTCTTCAGGTGCTGCACCCACCAGGACAGAAGCCATGGCTCCCAGTTTTTCAGCATAGTAAAACCATGGTGTCTCGCCCTCCAACCATCCTCCAATGCCCAGTGTCTTCCATTCCTCTAATGCTCGTAATAATGATTGTTCAGCATCCTGAGAAAGCAGACCCAGGGAATTGCCATCCATGTAGATGGTATTTTTGGGAATATAGAATCTGCTCCTGAGATGATGCAAATCATCTTCTTCATCCAGCTCATATGCATATTCTTCATCTGCTCTGAATTCTATTGAATGATCCATTATTTCACCCTTCTAGACCTATGTGCATGAACCTCCTCTGGTATGTAGTTGGTTCTTTTGAACACTTCAGTGATCATTTATAAATAATATGCCATGATTTGCAACCAGAACCATTCAAGAGCACTACGCAAATAGTCAAATCAAACCCTCCTTATGACAGATACTGCTCAAATTAAAATGGGATTATGTCTTTATCTTCAAAAAAAAATTCCTTCACTCTCACACATACTACCCTCCTTTCTTCAACAGAGCAGGACCGAAAACTATAAAAATGAGAAATAGACATAACTCTAGGGTGCTAATCGCATTGAGGAGGTGGTATACCTGGCAGAAGATAATACAGTCTATATCGGTGGAAAGCCAGTAATGAATTATGTCCTGGCTGTCATAACCCAATTCAACAATAGCAAGTCTGACGAGGTGGTGGTAAAAGCACGGGGCAGAGCCATCTCTCGAGCTGTCGATGTTTCTGAAATCGTGAGAAACAGATTCCTGCCCACTGTGAACGTCGCATCGATTGTGACATCCACAGAAGAAGTACCCAGGGATGATGGTTCAAAGGCTGCTGTTTCTTCATTGGAAATCACTCTGAGAAAGTGATGAAAGTCAACCTTTTTTTTCTTTTTCTTCCTTTTCTCACTTTTCTTAGTAGTCATGATTTCCTTTATTTTCTCCTCGCATATCATTACCAATAGTAATCTAAGAATAACCCTGCAATTAAACTTACTATTTCAATCGAAACATTTATATACACGCCCTTCCATACATGATATGGTGATCTCTTGAAAATTGTTGAAGAAGCCCTCAAAAGGGACGTCGATACCTATCGCGTTCGGCTCCTCATAGATCGGGCCGATCTTGATCTGATCTATGATCTGAGAGAAATGGGAGTGCATGTGGACACCATGGATGCCGTTTCAGGTATTTATGTAGAGATGTCAGGCCACGCTGAAGAGGTTATGGACGCAGAAAATAAACTAGTAGAAATGATTCTAAGTCGTCAGAAACGAGCCAAGACTAAGGAAATTGCCGAAGTCTAGCGCTTTTTTTTCTTCATCCTTCTCATTCGTTTTTTCTTATGTCTCCATCGCATTCTACCCTTTTTTTTCCATTTCCTTGGCTTTTTTCCCATTAAAATTACCTCGTTCCAACACTGTATTAAGACTTATAAATGTTTGGCTTCTGTGAATGCATATGGTGAAAATCTGTCCTGTATGGGACACTCCTGCTCTGGTGATAGAAAGATCCCTTATTGTAAGTGATGTCCATCTGGGTATTGAATATGAGATGTATACCAAAGGAATCCGCATGGGGTCTCTTACGGGTAAAATCCAGGAAATGATATATGCTCTCCTCACAGATGACATCAGTCGCATCATATTTTTGGGTGATATCAAGCATACTATTCCACAGATGTCATGGCATGAAGAGATAGAAGTCCCTCATTTTCTCTCCTTCGATAGGGAAATGATTATCATAAAAGGAAACCATGATGGAGGTATTGAATCTCTGGTAGATATGGAGGTGAGAAAAGATATGGAAATTGAGGGGATCACGCTAACCCACGGACATCGGAGATTTAATGAGGACCCATTTCCCGCCCTGCTGGTAGTGGGTCATTCTCACCCTGCCATAGAGTTTCAGGATGAACTGGGTTCCCGGATGAAAGAGAAATGCTGGGTTTTCGGTCACACAGTGAAGGGAACACGGGTTGTTATCATGCCTGCTTTCAATCCTATCATTACCGGGATGTCCCTGAACCATGAACAGAACATTCCCGGCGTTCTTTTTTCTCAGGACCTGCTGGATAAAGAACGATGCGACATTTTTTTACTAGATGGCACCTATCTGGGAACCTTGGATTCTCTGTGATACACTCAGGTTCTGCATCCTGAGTATTCAGAGATTCATCTCAATAATCCTTTTTTGATCCAGATCCTCCACCTGCAGATAATATGTACATGCATCGATGAGGGCATCGAGGGGGACCAATCCACAAAATTCCGAACTCACCACTTCTACTCCAAATCGGGCAGCTTCAATTTTTATCAGTTCCAGCTGCCTGTAGACGGGTGTCTTCCTGAAATTAATATTGGACATACCTATCTGGGTTATTCCATTGTAGGTACATGCCATAGCCTTGACATATGCCAGCCCTCCACTCTTAGCATGGATCGCTTTGGCAATCTTTTTAGCAATGACAATATCTGCAGTTCCCAGATTCACATTCAGTCCCACCATGATTTCCCGGGCCCCAGTTATGGTGGCACCTGCTGTGGGATGGGGAGTGTGAGGACCATAATCAGGGGGGACCTCCTTCATATGAGATTCCAGACCCTCAAATTCCCCTTTTCTCAGATAATCTATGTCTCTCCTCTGGGGAGAGGACGCAGACTCGTCGTATAAAAATACAGGGAGATGATTTTTCTGAGAGAGTTCCTGTGCAAATTCTTTGGAAAGGGCAATGCACTCTTCCATGGAAATCTCTTTCAGTGGAACAAAGGGTACCACATCTACTGCACCCATACGGGGATGAGCCCCTGTATGATGCTGCATATCGATTTTTTCAACAGCAATGTCAGCTGCTGCCAAAAGGGCACGCTTGACCTTTCCTGGCTCACCGATAATGGTAACTACCAACCGATTATAGTATGCATCATGGGTATGATCCATTAGTCGGATATCTGCATTCTCAAATACCGAAAGAATCTGACCAATCACTTCTTCATCTGTGCCTTCGGAAAAATTCGGGATAGACTCAATCAATTGCATAATAAGAAAGATACGGCAGGTTATTAAAAGATTATCCTATTTCATTTTCATGCTTAGTCTCAATGGTAATGGTACTCTTCATCTTCACAGCATAACTTCACGTACTTTCCCGTTTCTCAAAAAAACCAGTATTGATATGTGTATGTGTATAAAATAAAAAATAAAAAGGGGAAGAGAAACACCTGTATAGTCACCTAGAGGAAAAGATGAGAGACTCAGGAAGTTCCCTTCTCCTTTTCTGTCCTTCGGGGATGGATCAGTATTAACTGGTCATCCTATCTATCTGCTGAATTAGCCAGGGGTGTATCATCCAACTCAATTACCGTAATGTATGTCCCTTCTTTTTTTTCGGCACTTAATCTGAATCCTCTCCAGGGAAATAGCATAGAAAGATTCCTTCATCTCCTCCTTCTTTCCCTGCAGGAGTCATCCAGGTTAAGATATCAATGGTAACTCCAGCACAATCTGAATCTTCCCCGGGTAAGGAAAAAATTGGTCCAGCAGTTAAAATCAAGGCTGTTATCAGCAGGATAACCACTACTTTTTTCTTCATGCGGGTCACCTCTCTCTTTCACCTCACCAAAATACTTAAATACTTTCATAGCGAAAAAAGTTAATAATGGAAACGGAGGATAATCTTCCTCTAAAACGGAAATTAATTCTACAATTTTTGGGTAAGAACCCTAATTATACCAATGAAGAACTTGCTACCTGTTCTCATTATAAAAATCCCGTCTATATTTCTATGGTCAAGAGAAAATTGAAAGAAGGAGGATATATTTCCGGTCCTTATTATGATGTGGATCTGGGACGGTTAACCCGGAATTCTCTCAAGCGCTTAATTGTTATTCTCATGTTCCAGCGGGATTACCCCTTTATCATCTCTCTTTTAAAAAAAATCGATTGTTTTATCACCCTCTATCCTGTTTTTGAACAATCCTTCAAGATGCTTATTGGTTCCTTTCTCTGTTCCAATGTGGAAAAACTTACCAGAATTTTCACCTATCTATTACAGTGTGGTATCCTGGTGTATTTTGACCAGTATATACAGGAAGAAAGATGGTATCTTCAGAATCCCCAGTTTGTCACAGAAACCATGGAACCTCTGCATCTGGTACCCTCACTGGACAATCTCCTCAGAGAAACTCCTGTTCCAGATCTCTCCCATG
>AZIF01000876.1_pt1 | contig 12392 bp, 12 predicted proteins | sample 359031 | NCBI WGS metagenome assembly AZIF01 (sample SAMN02429710, study PRJNA222658) | marine sediment metagenome | biome: Sediment sample; isolation source: sample MGS-PRI from oil contaminated site at the harbour of Priolo Gargallo... | place: Italy: Priolo | collected 2011-03-08 | depth 6 m m
CTCCCATATGCAGTGCCATTAATTTCTTGTATGCTTCATTGATTTCCTTCATTTTTTCTTCATGACCGGGAATCACATCGGGATGGAATTTTTTCGCCAGTCTGTTCCGTGCTCTTCGAATATCCTTTTTGGTAGCTCCTGGATTCAATCCAAGAATGGAATAGTATTTATTTTTCTGGGATACAATCTTCTGGAAGACCCGATACCACCCCACCACTCGTAATTCCCAGGGTTTGCAGTAGATGTGGGCAAATACTTGTTGATTTCCCAGTTGATTTGTATCCAATCGAATGGGAACATCTCTGGAATCTCCCGGTGCCAGGGAAAAGGTCCAGCTGGAACCACAGAGCACATAAATATTTTTCAGAGCATCTTTTCCTGTATTGGAAATTCGCAATATGCCCCATACAGAATCGAAGAGAGAAATCGATTCGGGAATGCCCACAAATATGGCAGTCAAAGGATTCGAAGGGATTTCAGGATGCCGCTGCAGTATCTCCCACAATCCATAGAAAAAAACGATGATCAATACTCCGAAGAAGACATAGAAGAATATCAGAGAGCTTGTGGGAATCAGTTCAAAGATCATCAGAATGAATTGGTATGCCATATTAAAAATGTTGGCGTACTGGCGGAATCTGTAGATCGAGATACTGTGAAGATGTGTGTCAGGTGAGCATTTGTAAATAATCCACCAGGGTACGAATTTCATGGAAGGTGAGCATTTCAGCTCTCTTATCTTTAAAGGGTACAGCTTGTGATTTCAACTTTTTTTCTGGTATTTCAATGAGATCTGTTGAAGATAAAAGCGCATTTTGAATTGTTTTTCTCTTATGTGTGAAAAGAGCCCGTACCACTGTTTCGAAAAATGCATCCGGTTCCATTTTTCTATGGGGAGTGAGAGTAACCAGGGCGCAATCCGTCTTTGGGACGGGATAATACGCAGTTCGCGGGATATATCTGAGAATAGTACAGTCTGCCTTGGTGTAGGCCATTATCGTCAACCTGGATACGCGAGGAGAGGGAATAGGTGCTACCAGGCGATCGGCAAATTCTTTTTGATAGGAAAGCACGGCCAGTTCACAGGGACAATCCAGGAGACGAAAGGTAATCTGGGAAGAAAGGTGGTAGGGGATATTGGATATGACTCTGTCAAATCGAGGTAAAGAAATGCTGGTTATATCGCCCTGGATAATTTCCACATTATCAAAATCATATTCCGTCTCCAGAATATCTATCATTCTCCAGTCTTTTTCAACTGCTATTACTTTATCTGCTCTCCTGGCTAATTCGGTGGTGATGCTTCCCAGACCGGGCCCAATTTCCAGCACAATTCCCCGGGCATACTGGACCATGGTATCAATGACAGATGATGAAACGAGAAAATACTGAGACCAGTACTTTTTCGGTGTCAGATCATATTTTTTCATGAGATGCTTTACACGGTGCATTAAAACACAAAAATACGATATTTGTCTTCTCCCTTGATTTCAGTAACAATACGCTTTGCAATCATTTTTTTGGGATCGGGAACGGAAGGAATCCTCGTTTTTATATCTTCATAGCTTTCAAATTTCTTATATCTGCGTTGATTTAGAATTTCATTCATTAACTTTTTCCCCACACCACTCAACAATTCCAGTTGATGATAACGAATTGTGATAGGACGGGAGGTATTAAAAAATTCCACGTATCTCTCTTCGGATCGAGCTACTACTTCTTCAACTGCATAGGGTAATTCGGCTTTAGCCGAACTGGTGAGATCATCATACGGTAATCGTTTCTTGATATGATTGATTTTTTTACGATTACCCTTACCAATAAAAACTCGTTCATGGGATGTGAGATGACCTCGGGGAATGGCTTCTAAAAGTGAAAAATGAGTTTCTCCCAGCAAATGGACAATTGGTGTTCGTTTGAATCCCTTATCTGTGGGATATCCCTGCGGAAGAAAATCTAGCACAACTCCAAAATCTTCATATGTTTTCTGCATCTCTATCTAACTCTCCCCATATTTTTCCATGATAGAAATAATTTTTTTAATTTCATCTTCATCTGTGGTAAATCGTTCTTTTGAGAAAAGCATATGAATCTCTTTTGCACTCTGGGGAAAAATATCCACGAGCTTGCAGGCGAGATCTTCGCGGACCCCCGCTTCAACAAGCTCTTTGGTGAGGGTTTCTGCCTCTTTCAACTTCAATCGGGAAAATTTTCGTGCATGATCCAGTGCAATCCCCTGTTCATAGAGAAGATCTCCATTTTTCTGGAGGGCCGATAAAATTTCTTTTACCTTGGCCAGAGTAACAGCTTGTTGCTCCTGGATCCGTTTGCTTATCATATCATCGCCTCTGCGGTTTGAGATGTTCTGGGCGAGCAATAATTATCTTGCGTTTTGAACCATCAGAGATTTCCAACACGTATGAATTTCCCCTTTTCTCCTTGACCAAAGCGGTGTGGCCCTGATATTTCGGATGTGGCATCCCTTTATGAATGGAGGGTTCGATATCTATATGCACAAAATCCCCACACTCGAATTCCTGTAGAATCCTGGACAGTGGAGGGAGACCACGCTGTCTGGGTCGTTTACTCAGCTTACCTCTGGTCCTGCTCCTGGTCCCTTTTGATCGTTCCATATAATCACCAGATTACCTATAGATAGTTTGTACCGTTTCCATCTCACTACTTATAAATCTTTCTAGACTCTTATTGTTTCAGAATCCTTCGTTTGAGAACAGAACTGACGAAGAGAGCCATTTAACGTGCTAAATCCCTGATATTTAGAGAATCTAATTACATAGGTAAAATCAAATCTACTACACCTTTCAAAGACCAATATTGATGATGGGTATGGTGTCTACACCTCAAGGATCTTCTCTGATCATATCCCCTCACTGTGTACTATAACACATATTCCCTACTAGGAGTCTTCAGTGCATGAAGATTCCAGTGCTGTATGAGTTACAGGCCTGGTGAGAGATTTCCGTTCCATGACTACGATCAGTGCCCCGCATGCGGTGGTGATCCAGAATGAAATCAATCGGTCCAGCAATGAGGCTGATGCAGCCACTGGCATGGGAAAATTGAATGAAAAATAAAGAAAGATCATGACTCCCTCGATGGAACCCAGCCCACCTGGTAAAATGGGGAGGACTCCCACCAGTGTTCCCACCATCTGAATCACTACTATAGCCATGAAACTGACATCATAGCCGAGAGCCTGTACCACAAGATAGTTTCTCAGTATGACAGAAAACCAGAATATGAAGGAGAGTAAAAGCGATATGAGCAGCTGTTTCTTGTGAGCTGAAAAAGCCATGATAGCCTTATTGTAGTGTTCTATCGCAGATTCAACCTTGCCCTCATATTGCAACAATTTCTTTGAAAAGCGTGCTGCAAATCGAAGAATAGAAAAAGCAAGTTTTTTTGCTGCTTTCAAATTCAGGGAGAAATAAAGCACCAAGGAGAGCAGGACCACATTTGATACCAGAGCAATGATGAGAATGATAATCATCTGGATGCTGATATCCAGTAAAAATACAAAATAGAGAAGTGATATCATGATAATTATGAGAAAGGGGAGACTGTCAAGGATTCTATCGATGGCCACGGCGGCAAAGGCATTTTCAAAATCTACACCCTCCTTTTTTTCCACATAATATGCGCGAAAGGGTTCTCCTCCAGCCCGGGCCACTGGAGTGATATTATTGAAAAATATTCCTATAAGAATCCCTTTGAAAGCAGTCTTTACCTGGACAGAATTGAAAAGACTCAGCAAGATTTTCCACCGCACAGCCCATAATCCCAGAGAGATAAACTGGATACAGAGGGCTATGAGAAAAAGATATGGCCGTTCTGCCTGACGAATTACCGCCAGGACTTCATCGAGTCCCACAAAATGTATCATGAGCAGTACACTGCACAATCCTAACAGCAAGAGTGCAGTGGACCTGGCCTTACTCATTGTGAGTCCTCCACATTCGTATCAGAGAGAGGAGATGCATCAGTCTCTGAGTCAGATGCGTTTTTCTTCATCTCAGGTTCCTCTTCAGTTCCTTCTTTCTCTTCCACAGGCGATGTATCTTTCCCTGAATGTGGACCGCCACGAAGAGCAGAGATCCGTCTCGTAATACTACAGATCATCTTATCCACCACATCTTCCTTCTCAATATGCATATCCAAGAAATAGGTTTTGATAATGACCACAATAGTGCCCAGAATCAAAGGCCCGGCCAGAATTCCAATAACACCCATGGACATGATTCCTCCCAGAATTCCAATGAGCATGACAGCCGGGTGAACATGAGAGATCATTCCTGAAATCTTTGGACGGATATACAATTCAGGGACCAGTGAAATTGTGCAGTAACAGATGACTGCTACTTCGATTGCATAGGTGATTTCACCCTGCAGTGCATACCACAGAAACAATGCCACAAATACTGTCCATGGACCAATTAAGGGAATGAAATCAAAAATAGCAATCACCACTCCCATAACCACAGGATTACCTATACCGAGAAAGTAGAACACTATTATCCCCAGAAATCCAGAGATCACTGCCTTGAATAAATACCCCACCACGATGCCATAAATCACTGCGTCACAGGCAGTGATCACCCGGGTAAATTTTTCCTTTGACTGAGAGGGAGCAATACGAATCAGGGCCTGCTTGATATCCTTGCCATCACGGACAAAATAAAAAGAAAGAAAGGCTGCCAGAAAGAGTCGAATGAGCCAATAGGGGAGCCTGAATGCCCAATCGATAACTGTTACAGTAAGGGATTGGGTGAGTTCATGCAATCTCTCCGTCATGAGTTTAACAGATTCTTCAGCAATCTGAGTCTCACTGATACCCAGCATCTGAAAAGCACTGTGAATAAGAGTGAGAAGGGTATCTTCAATCGTCTGAAGTCCCTGGAATAACTCTCGCAGTGCCTGTTGAGCTGCAAAGGTATTCACCACGATGAAGAAGGTGAAGGCTAAGAAAGAGAAAAGGGGGATCAAGACCATAATCGCGGCGATAAAGGTGGAAACTGATTCATTTTTCAAATGGATCTTTTCTTTCACTGGTCGGACGAGATAAGAAAGAATAATAGCAATTAATAAGATATCCAGAAAATAACAGGTAATATATATTCCTAGGATTAGGAGAGCACAAAATACTACTACACTGGCAACAGTGAAAAACCGCGAGTCCATGGGCATGTTAGAGAAACAATGATTTTTAAACCTTGTTACCAGCAGCAGCAATCCAGTATAATAATTATTATATATAGAATTTATATTATATTATATATAATCAGTAATTGATATGATCAATAGAAAAGCGAGCCAGTCTGGATTCTTCATGGGTTATCGTTGAAACTCAGAACACGCTCGTTTTGAAGGATCGGTGAAATTACCGGTGATAGTACATACTCCTACCTGAGAATCGGTGAATCTGAGATACTGTGTTTCCCAGAATTGACATTGCCCACAGGTGGGTACCTGATTATCCCATCTGTGTTGCCCATGAATTTCCTCTTTGAGAAGGGAGAGGGTTTTTTTTCGTTTTGGAGGCTGACGGATAGTACAATATCTTTCCTCCCGGAGGGACTCAATTTTTTGAATTTTTCTAATTTTCTCTTCATGAGACAGAATCCTCCTGGGAGGTAATAATACAGGGGAGGTATGGATGCGTTCATCCTGATGTACTTTCTGACAGGGTTCATCTGGTGACTGTATTCTAGTGTGGTGGGTTGAAATCTGATTGAACCATGATTCTACAACAGATAGAGGAAGATGTGCAGAAAAAATATAAGCTGCATCTTCGCTTTCCTTGAGTACCGATGTATCTTTATCATACCCATAGCTGGTCAATGCCTCAGGTGACATGAAGAAGGTAGCTCCCCTTTCGGCATCATACCTGCCCACATGTTTCACAGATTTTTCCTGGGTTATGAAAAAGAGTGGTTTTTCAGCAGTCACAATATCTCCTTCTTCTCCAGTATATTCTGGGCCAATACTCTATCCATTTTTTCCATACAATCATAAAAAAGTTCACACTGTTTCACGTGTGCCAGCAAAATTTTTCCTGTCTGGGTGAGTCGCGGTCGGAATACCGATGCATATATGGCATAATACACCACGCCCTCTACCTGGATTACTTTCTGCTCTCCATTCTCCGGTTCCCTGAGGGGGTGAACCTGCACATATCCCGACAGCGCCAGGTTACGGAAGATATCCAGGGACTGAAAATAATGTGATATCATGTCCAGATGGGGTACCAGATTTCTCTCCACATCATAGAGGAATCTCAGCTGCATCCCATCCAGTATCATTATTCTATTTTCCAGAACTCTGTACCCCTGTTCAGTCTGTATTAAAGTATAGGTCACCACATTATCTGTGAAGCCTGCTATAAAAGAGTTCGTATCATCTCCTTTTCTTTTTGGATAATCACTGTTCAATTCAGTATGGATTCTCACCCATGTATCCTTCTCAAAAAGTATTAAAATTTCTTTTTCGATCAATAAAAATATTGCCATTTAAAGACATTTAAAATTATTTTTTATATATAATAGTTCAATTATCTTATATTTATGTTGAATAAAGCTAAAATCTATGTGAGATAAGATTTCATTCATTACTTCAATATAATAAGAAAAACGCTAATTAACCGAATATAAGAGAAAAAGAAGAACGAAAAGTTTATATACGGTGGACATGTCTACAGAACAAAGAGAACGGTTGTTCTTCTAAAAGGAGGGAAAACATGAAATCGAACCTAAAGGCTATCGCAGCTATAGTGCTTCTAACTACTTTGTTGGCCGGTTGTATCGGTCAGGCACCAGAGGAAGAAATCCCCAAAGAAAAAATGACTTTTATCTTTGGTTCATCAGGCGATGCGGTGAAACTCGATCCTGCAGATGTTACAGATGGTGAATCTCTGCAGCGAATGGACAACATACACCAGGGACTGGTGGCATATGACGGAGGTACCACAAACATTAAACCATGTCTAGCCACAGACTGGGACATTTCTGCAGATAAGAAAACCATCACTTTCGACTTACGTAAAGGTGTACAGTTCCATCATGGATTTGGCGAAATGACAGCAGACGATGTCGTCTTTTCATTTGCCCGTCAGTATGATCAAAACAACTTCTATTACGGCAAGGGCGAATGGGCATACTGGGGATACATGTTCGGTGACATCGAAAAAGTAGAGAAAATTGATGACTATAAGGTAGCTATTCACTTGAAGCGACCTAACGCATCAATCATGACCAGTTTGGCCATGTTTACTGTCTCTATTGTCAGCGAAAAAGCAGCCCAGGAATATGGAGACGATTATTTCAAGAATCCAGTGGGAACAGGACCCTTCGAGTTTGTTGAATGGGTAAAAGACGACCACATCACCTTGAGAGCCTTCGATGACTACTGGGAAGGAAGAGCAAAAATCGATGAATTGATCTTCAAGGTCATTCCCGATCCATCGGCTCGATTGATGGCCCTACAGGCCGGAGAAGTACATGGAATTGAACACATTGACCCCACTGCTTTGCAAATCATCAAAGATGACCCAAATCTGCAGCTTATTTCACAGGCTGGAATGAATGTAGGTTATGTAGCATTAAACTGCGGCGAAGGATATGTAGATACTAACAAGAATGGAAAATGGGATGCAGGCGAAGATGTGGAAGTACCAGGAGCCTTTGAACCTTTCAAAGACGTCCGCGTACGCCGAGCCATTGCCCATGCCATCAACAAGGAATCAATTGTGAGAAATCTCTACAAGGGTGCTGCCACTGTGGCAGTACAGGGTCAACCCCCATCATTGTTCGGATACAACGATGATATTACAGGATATGAGTATAACCCAGATAAAGCCAGACAGCTTCTGGACGAGGCTGGTTATGGAGATGGATTCACTGTCACTCTCTGGCATATGGGCTCTACCTCACGACCCTATTTCCCTGTGCCCACCGAAATCGCTGAAGCAATTCAGAATGATCTGGCAGCTGTTGGAATAACTGCTGAACTGTTCACTGAAGACTGGGGTACCTATCTGCAGGATGCAGAAGCTGGAAAAGCAAATATGATCATGCTCGGTTGGACTGGCGACAATGGTGACCCTGACAACTTCTTGAATGTCCTCTACAGCCAGCGTGTCTGTACTATTGGCAGTGCTGGTAACTACGGATTCAAGAAGAATCAGGAAATTCAGGATCTCCTGGATGCAGCATTGATGACCTACGACCAGGCTGAAAGAGCACGACTGTATAAACAGGCAAATGCACTGCTAGTAGAGCAATGCTCACATGTGTTTATTGCTCATGCCGACCAGAACCTGGCATTCCTCAATTCAGTGAAAGGTTACATTATCCATCCAACAAGTAGAAAGTTCTTCTATACTGTGTGGCTAGAAGAGTAAGAGTATCTTTATTTCCTTTTTTTCTTTTTTGAGATTGAGGTGATGATGTGAAGGAATATATATTAAAGCGGCTGGCTATGCTGATCATCGTACTGCTTGGTGTTTCCATTATCACATTTGTGCTGGTGAGATCAGCGCCCGGTGATCCTGCTGTTCATCTGGCAGGAGAGCATGCCACTCAAGCAACACTAGATGCAATCAGAGAAAAATATCATTTAAATGAACCATTATATGTTCAATATATTATCTGGCTCGAAATGGCTCTTCAGGGAGATCTAGGTAGATCCATAAAATCCCGGGAGCTTGTTCGTGTTGAAATAATAGAACGATTACCTACAACGTTAGAATTATCACTCATTGCTATAATTATTGCATCGGCTGTTGGAATCATTGCAGGTATTGTTTCAGCAGTGAGACAATATTCTGCCATCGATTACAGTGTGATGTTTGGAGCATTGTTTGGCGTCTCCATGCCCATCTTCTGGTTGGGCCTCATGCTCCTTTATTTTGTAGGAGTCAGGTTGGGGTGGTTACCCATAGGGGGAAGACTATCAATAGGAATAGATCTGGAGAGTATAACTGGTCTCTACGTACTGGACAGTATTCTCACTCTCAATGGTGAAGCCTTCATAGACAGTATTAAACATCTCTTACTGCCCTCTATTGCCCTGGCTACCATTCCCATGGCCACCATTGCCAGGATGACCCGTTCATCTATGCTGGAAGTACTCCACCAGGATTATATTCGGACAGAACGGGCAAAGGGTCTATCAGAACGGGTGGTCATCTATAAACACGCCATAAAAAATGCATTGATCCCCATCGTTACTGTTATTGGCATGAATATAGGTGTACTCATGGGAGGTGCTGTGCTGACAGAAACAATATTTACCCTTCCCGGATTGGGAAAATATATTGCAGATGCTATCCTTGCATATGATTATCCAGTAGTCCAGGGATTTACCATATTTTTTGCCACCGCATTTGTCATTATCAATTTAATTACAGATGTCCTCTACATGTATATTGATCCCCGAATTAAATATAGGTGATAATTATGGCACAAAAACATGATCAAATTGTTGCGGAGCCCGAAGTCAAGAGAAGAACACGACTTCAGGACACCATACTCCAGTTGAGAAAAAATAAATCTGCCATGTTTGGCCTGCTCCTTCTTCTCATTATAGTCATTCTTTGTATAGGTGCTCCTCTATTTGCTCCCCGGGACCCCCATGATGCAAATTTGGATTATGGACTGAAACCTGGATTCTGGTCCAAAGATGGTCTTCCCGGCTATCTGCTGGGAACAGATGCTCTGGGAAGAGATTTATTTTCACGGATCCTCTATGGGGGAAGAGTAACCTTGAGTGTGGGATTTGTAGCATTGGGATTTGCCCTCGTCATGGGTACTCTTATGGGGACTGCTTCCGGGTATTTTGGGGGAATGGTGGATAATATTGTCATGCGAATCGTCGATATTCTCTTCGCCTATCCTGCCCTGCTTCTGGCTCTGGTGGTGGCAGGCACCCTAGGGAGGGGTATTGACAAGGCCATGCTGGCCATCGGAATTGTTTATACTCCACAGATGGCCAGAGTGGTACGAGGAGCAGTACTGACGGTGAAAGAAACTGAATATATAGAGGCAGAACATGCTATTGGATCATCTACCTTACGAATTATTTTCAAACACGTGCTTCCCAATTCACTGGCACCCATTATTGTATACTCCACACTTATGCTGGCCACTGCTATCCTGGATGCAGCAGCTCTTGGATTTTTAGGTGTGGGGGCCCAGGCACCCTCTCCTGAATGGGGATTGACCTTATCGCTCTCCCGAAAATACCTGGTTACTGGAGCCTGGTGGGCTGCCACATTCCCTGGTCTGGCAATTTTAATCTCAGTCATATCCCTGAATCTACTGGGTGATGGGTTGAGAGATGCACTGGATCCCCGATTGAAGGGGGGTGCAAAGTTATGAGTAGTACACTTTTAGAGGTCCAGAACCTCAAGACTCAATTTTTCACAGATGATGGTGTGGTAAAGGCAGTGGATGACGTGAGTTTTTCCATTGGACAGGAAGAAACCTTTGGTCTAGTGGGAGAATCCGGGTGTGGAAAATCTGTGACTGCCCTTTCCATCATTCAGCTGATCTCCTGGCCTCCTGGAAAAATCGTGGGAGGAAAAATCCTCTTTGAAGGAGAGGACCTTGTACAAAAAACAGAAAAACAAATGCAGAAAATCAGGGGATGCGATATATCCATGATCTTTCAGGAACCTATGACATCTCTGGATCCTGTATTCACGGTGGGAAATGAGATCATGGAAGTCATTCAGCTCCATCAGGGTTTGAATAAAGAAAAAGCTCGAGAAAAAGCCATAGAAATGCTCAAGATTGTGGGTATTCCCGAACCTGAGAGACGGATGAAAGAATATCCTCATCAACTGTCAGGAGGGATGCGACAGCGGGTAATGATTGCCATGGCTCTCTCCTGTAAACCAAAGTTACTGATTGCAGACGAACCCACCACTGCCCTGGATGTCACCATACAGGCCCAAATTTTACGACTTATGGACCAGTTAAAAGAGGAATTTTCTGCATCTGTCCTGCTCATCACTCATGACCTGGGAGTTATTGCCCAGCGATGTAATAATGTGGCTGTAATGTATGCAGGAGAGATTGTGGAATATGGAAGTGTGGAATCAATATTCAAAACTCCACAGCACCCCTATACTGTGGGGTTGAACAAGGCTATCCCCCGATTAGATGTGGATACTGATCGACTGGAAATCATAAAAGGGACAGTGCCCAATCTCATCCAGATACCCTCTGGGTGTCGATTCCACCCCCGCTGTCCCTATGTGATGGATATCTGCAAAAGAAAACATCCAGAGCTCCAAGAACAGGGGGCTCACCATCTCAAACGCTGCTTTCTGGAGGAGATCCCATGGTGATGCTGGAGATACAGGGATTGAAAAAATACTTTGAGGTGGGTGGCGGACTTTTCAAGAAACCCAAGATAAGTAGAGCTGTAGATGATGTTTCTTTTTTCATAGAAGAAGGGGAAACTCTCGGCCTTGTGGGAGAATCCGGGTGTGGTAAAACTACCTGCGGCAAAACGATTCTCAAACTCTATGAACCTAATGGGGGAAAAATCATTTTCAAAGGAAAAGATATTACCAATCTCAACCGCGGAGAAATGAGAAAATACCGCCGTGAAATGAGTATCATCTATCAGGATCCCTTTGGATCGTTAGATCCCCGCATGAATGTGGGAGGAATCATATCAGAACCCATGGAAGTTCACAATCTCTATTCAAAATCTGAACGGGAAGATATGGTCATAGAAACCATGGAAAAAGTGGGTCTCACTCCCGAACAGATGAACAGATACCCCCATGAATTTTCTGGGGGACAGCGCCAGAGAATCGGTATTGCCCGGGCGCTGGCTGTGGATCCTGATTTTATCGTAGCGGATGAACCTGTTTCTGCCCTTGATGTCAGTATTCAGGCCCAGATACTCAATTTGATGCAGGATCTCCAGGGAGAATTCGGATTCACCTATCTATTCATTACCCATGATTTGAGCGTGATCAAGCATATCTGTGATCGCATCGTCGTCATGTATGTGGGAAAAATTGTGGAACTGGCAGAAAAATCCGAATTCTTCGGTAATCCACTCCATCCCTATACCGAAGCCCTGCTTTCTGCAGTACCTGTGCCCAATCCCTCCTTTAAACGGGAAGAGATAATCCTCAAGGGTGATGTCCCCAGTACCACTGATCCTCCCTCTGGTTGTCGGTTCCATCCCCGGTGTCCCATTGCCCGAGAAATCTGTTCCCACGAGGAACCTGAATTTGTCGATAAAGGAAATATGCATTTTGCTGCCTGTCATTTCAGATGATGTACCTTCCCTTTTTTTCGAGTTTTTTTTGATTTATATTCCATTGAAAAAGGATAGTAAAACACATAAAAAAA
>AZIF01001846.1_pt1 | contig 12202 bp, 21 predicted proteins | sample 359031 | NCBI WGS metagenome assembly AZIF01 (sample SAMN02429710, study PRJNA222658) | marine sediment metagenome | biome: Sediment sample; isolation source: sample MGS-PRI from oil contaminated site at the harbour of Priolo Gargallo... | place: Italy: Priolo | collected 2011-03-08 | depth 6 m m
GCACCACTAAAGTTTGCATTCCTTAAATCTGCACCACTAAAGTCTGCATTCCTTAAGTCTGCATTCTGAAGATTGATATAACAAAAATTATCTTTATTTTTTACTATACAATCCAAAAATGATTCATAATTACCTCGAATCTTCCCCTTTCCAAAAATATCATACAATACTATTTTCATTTTTCTTCCTCCCAAATTTTCAATTCCTTTTTAAACATTATTCCATATCTTGCTTATTTTGTACATTACCCTGCTCCTTCTACTCATTTCATTGTTTCCCCTCCTGCAATCGTTTTTCATACGCCGATCCAGGGACCACCTCAATTATAGCATTGTCATCCTGCCTGACCGCTGATGTAATTTTAACCAATTTATTCCATTGCCCCAACAATACGCTAGGCAATAATCTGTGAAAATCATCAGGCTTATCCCTGCAAATCGCTAATAAAGTCTTATACTTTTCCTGCAGTTCCTTTGGATTCTTTTTTAACAAATTTTTAATCGATCCTAATTCTTTACCATCAAAATTTAACTTATTACCATACAGTTTTTCGTAATCTACATAAAATTGATCTATTAACTTTTGACGCTCTGGATTTTTCACTGGATTTTTCGGAAGATCTTTTTTACTAGTATTTACTTTGTCTTTACTAGTATCTTTTGTTAGTAAGGATGGTATATTATTACTACCCTCTAGATTAATAAAATCAGATGATTTATTAAGTGGGACAGAAGAAATGTTGTTAGGTTGATTGTTTGTTTTATTCTTTGTAGTAGTCTCTGGTAATCTATGATTAATAGTTTGCCCTTTAGGGCTATTCTTGTTTGCCCTTTGGGGTGGTTCTAGTTTGTCCTTTTGGGGTAAACTAGTTTGCCCAGAATAGCTTGCAATCAATTGTATTATCCTATCCATATCGATCTTATACCATGTTTTTGCAGGCACTCCTTTGGCTTTATAGTCTATAACCCGATGTTGAACTAATATTTTTTTAGCCGATCTAACTTCTTTTATACTCATTTTTAATTCATCCGCAAAATTCGCATCTGTTTTGTAAAATTCTTTTTCATCCATTTTGTAATGCCAATATATAAGTTGAGACAATAATATCCCAGATATTAAATGCTCCGTAATTTCTGAATATATTGGATAATAAGCTATTGGTCTTTGCGAAAATTCCTTTAATATTTTTTTAACAAGTTCATTTTCATTCATATGATCCATCCTGCTATAATTAAATTTAAACATAAAAAAACACTTGCAAGACGGGAGTTAGGGCAGCCAACCAAATCATCACGCCGAATCTGGCGCTCCCCCCACGTCTTTTAATTCTTGCAATATTTTTTCTGCAATTACTGGATCGGCTTCTATTCTTTTTACTAACTCCCAACAATTATCACATAATTCTGTATAAAGTGAAAAAGTTTTAGCGCCACATATTCTGCAATTAATTTTTTCTTCCATATATCCCCCTCACAAATATTCTATTTTAAAATTTAGACATAAAAAAGAGATTTTTCCTCTGTCAGTTTACCTGTTTTAACTTCAAACCAGTCTTTAAAGCTAAAACTCTGACAGAGGAAAAATCTCTATTGCATTTTGACTGGTTGCTTTTTTTGAATGAGGTAAACATTCATACTACCATAATACTAACCACAAATTATTTGTCAAGTAAAAATTACATCTGATTATTTATTTTAGCAAAACATTGACGCCCCCATTGATTACGATAAGCATAATTTTTTATAACAATACCTTTCAAAAATTTATTATTTTCTAATTCTTGCGCAAATTTTTCAAATGAACCATTTTCGATAGAACATATTGGCGGAATATAATCTAGCCCACAATCGTCAAGCCATTTTTTATACTCGTTATAATGAATATATTCATTACTAAAATTACCAAGAACATCAAAAATATAAAATTTATATGTTTTTAAATACCATTCTCCATACAAACGTAAATTAGGCAACAACTTAAAAAATTCCTTAAATCTATCATCATTTTTGACAAAAGCATAAAATCCCGCATTATCGCTGGCTTCCGTAAGCTCTCTGTTCCTACTGCTTGCACAAATTTTATGACTTTCTAGCCAGACACTTGAATTTATTCCGTCAATTTTAGGAAATACAAAGCACTCTCCAGATTCAATACCTTGTACTTTGATATTTCCATAGCTTTCAATGTGCATGTACTTTTTCACACCTTTCATTTATTTACCTCCAGACAATATAAGCCCATAACAATAACATCGTCAAAGCTGATAACATCGCAAACAGAAAACCTAAATTCCAGCCAACATTCTCAACCAGATGTCCGCCGCACTTTGGACAGACATCCAATTCTGTCCTATAATTCTGGCAACAATATCTACAATATTTCATCATCCGCCTCCTGGATTGATTTTAATAAATCACGGTAAAACTGAGCCAAAACGCCTGTTTTTCTTAATGTAAGCACTATTCGTTGGTAATCACTGTCCTCGTAACATATACCATGACGTGCGCCATATCCGCATTTCGCACAATCATTATAATAATAACAAAAAATACATGTCCACGTACTAAGACCAATAATACTATCATCAGAACCAGTAGCAATAACATTAATAAGCCTACCCCACGCAGTTTTAAACTTTTCATTTCTCATTCTTTTTATGGATTCTTCATCCTCAACAGTGAAATACTCTATATCGCAAAACTCTTTGACTTTAGCAGCCTTGCCACGCATAAACTTAATCGCTAATTCTTTTTCTTTAATCATGCTCTACCTCTCTTTTCAACCCATACAAATTTTTTAATTTTAGCCTTCATCAATCTATTTCATCGATAAAATCAGCTACATTTATTGCCTGTGGGCACATATTTATTGTGCCACCTTTTATAATATCAACACGTCCCCAATTTATTCTCGGGGAATATGTCCGGACAAATAAAAAACCATCATCTTCCATTGCCCAAACTGGAACATTAAATTTATCCCACTCAATATATTTGTTAAAAAGACAAATATCCATTTTAAGTCTTGTCCGTTTATCAACCTCTTGATCAAACCCTGGTTTATTAAAGCCTTTTGGCAGCCCTAGCGCTATCATATTGCCAAATCCCAATTGAGTGCCAAGTACATGTGCAATACACCTATGATGTTCTTCATCAAAAGAATATTTACCACATTGCGTATCATTTCCACAAACACATCCAGGGCATTGAAATTTCTCAACCATTTCTTGCATTTCTTCACTCATGTTTTTCCTCCAATTTAATTTGACAATTCGGACATTTAACAACTTCTTTTTCCTGAAAATCTTGATGTTTAACAATTGCATATCCACATTGACTACATTGATAGTTTTTGGTTACAAGTTTCATTTCTGACCTCCTGTTTTCAAAATAGAAACGAGGTGATATATCGTTTTAATTTCTTCCAAGAGATGATCATCTTCCTCGCCATGTTTTTCACCAGCTATTATAATGTTTTCCAAAACATCAATATCAATTAAACTTGCAATAATTCTAATTTGCGACATCATCAAAATAGTAAAATCTATTTTTTTCATATCTACGTTCATGCTTTTCCTCCAATCATTCTTTTTGTGCATTAGGATAGTCCTTATTTACAAAAAATTTTATCACCAAATTTAACTTTTTGACCGTTAAATAAAGTTGCTGTTCTTTGTTTTAATTTCATTTCTAACTTCCTGATTCTTCTTTCATTGGCAAGTTATCCCAAGTTTCATTCATCTTGAATTGTTTACTCACGTTTATTGCTTGTATATCAGCGCAAATATCATCAATATTGCCTTTCCGTTCTTTACAGAAATTATATTGCTGTTCTAAAGTCATATTCTGGTCTGTAAAGTATTCCTTTACAAGAGAAGGCATAGCGTCTATTTTATTTCTAATTTTTGTGTGTAAAGCCTCTTTCTCGGCTTCACGATCTCGCATGACTGAATTTGGTTCGGGAATAACTTTCGGCTCAACAATTTCGATAACTTGATCGATTTTTTCCTCTGTAAGTAATCCACGAATTTCGATACCGTTCTCTACTATGCTTCTAACTTCATCCAATTTTGATAAAGAAAGATTGGGTACTAACTGCAATACAGGAAACAATGCCTTTGAATTTGGTTTCTGGTCTTTCACCTTTTTAACTGACAAATCAAATACAAGGTTTTTCACCGTGCCAGCTATTTTCTGGATACTATCAAAAGCCCCAATTATTTGAGGTATAGAACTTTGCGCTCCTTTTGTCTGCAATTGCCATACCCCCAGAATGCCTTTTATTTTAGGAATTAAAAACCGCATAGTCAACACCTCATCCCAAGTTTCGCCTGTCAACTTCTCTACCTTCGCTTTTATGTCAGGATCGTCATCAAGGGTTATTTTTCTATATGTTCCCGCCTGTCCCGTAATATTGTCAATTTCCTTATCATCCCACACAAAAAAATTGTACCCATCACCATATGCAAATAACTTCATTCCTTTGCGAATTTCGTATCTTTCAAAGCAAACATCCTCGATATTGTCAGATAAAAAGCAAATTTCTACGTTTTTCGGATTGTTCGGATACTCTGCATCGAATAGCCCACTATATTTCCCATCTGCAATAAAATAATCTAATGATTCAGGGAATCCCTTTTCTGTCTTTTTGCCAATTTTGATCTTACCTACAATTGGCAAGCGTTCTGTTTTCTTCTCTCTTATTATCCGTCCGTTCATAAAATCCTCCTAAAATATTTCTTCCTTTATTTTCATATAGTCCGTCGTAATAAAAATATCTTCCATCGGTTTATCGACGTGTAACATCAAATCAAAATCAAAATCTGTCACTGGCTCAATCTGCTCTTTGTTGACATCACCATGCCATAACTGTAAATACAAATCCCACTTATAAAGATTAGTAGAATCGGTTTGATCTTTCAACTTGTATGGAGTCACCCTTGCAGATAGCGGAATCCTAAAATCGTGACACCCTAAATTAAACATTCGGTCAATAGTAAATTCGGGGTGTTCAGTATCCCAACATTGTCTTTGAGCTTCTAATTGTATCTCATGCGACTCGTAAAACCCTTTCTGTCCGGATTTTATGTCTATTAAAGCTGTGATCGTTTCCTTTTCATATTCCATCTTGCAAACTATATCAGCAGTGCAAGCATAAAGACATTCCTCATTCATCATCGGATATTCTATTGCTATCGGAACAATCTTGTAATCTTTACAAAAAGTAGCAAATCCATAAATATCCTTTCTTAAATCCCTATTTTCCTCCTGCATCCACTTTACGCATTCCCCGAAGTTAAGATTTTTATTTTCAAAAAATTGTTGCATTTGAAGCATTAGCAAACCTTTATTTAATGAAATGGACTGCTTCATTAAGTACATGCCACACAATGTATGGAAAAATGTCCCATAGTTAGCCGAGTTTTCCAGCAACCACGCAGCTTTTTCTTTTCCTTTTGCAATCTGCCACTGTATCAGGAAATAACTTTGCTTTGCCACTGCTTGATATATCGTCGTATACGCTGGAGCTTGCAGCAAAACGCCGTCCTCCTCCTTTATGTAGTGTCTGTGTCCGTGTACGTCGACACGGCTTATGTTACAAGTAGGCTCGACGATATAATCATCATTTATGAAATCTGCCTTTATTTTTTCAACATCAACTTCAATATATTCACTCAATACCTTCTCCTTTTTTAATATGTTTTATTGTCGTTTGGATTATTTTATAAGCAACTCCATATCGTTCAGGTAAATGAGCCATCCAGTAATATGCCTCTTCAAGATGATCCAAAACATGATTATCGATTTCTATCGCATTTTCTTCGTCAGTAATTATTCTCATATCTCGCCTCCATTTTCCTTTCGTATCGCTCTAGATCTTTATCAAGCTGATTTTCAGCTATCAACCGCAACCCTTCAACTTCCACATCATCAAGAATATTATTCTCGGTTATAAGGCAATCTGGCAATTGCGTTTTTTTCTCATCGATCTCTGTAAACAGCTTTACGCTTGCCTCAAAGTTGTCGCCATCATCATAGAATCTATTATCGGCTGTATTCTTGATATACGGCGCATCTCTATGAGGGACAAAATCCTCAACCTCGACAACAATCTCTAGCACCGCAAATTTGTTTTCATCAAAAATTTGCGGATAAGCTAAAAACATTAACGCTGACCCTGTTGTAACTTCTTGATCTGGATTAGCGTTAAATTCTAACGTAATATCAAAATTAAATTGCATAATTCCTCCTTTCTTCCCTTTTTTTATTTTTCTTTTTTGATGACTAAAACGTCATCGCCTCTTATATCTGCACGATACACAGATATAATATCTCCGGACTTAATATTATGGTCGCTTGACCAGACTTTGGGGATAGTGAGCGTTAATCCCCTTGTACCGCTTAGCCGAACTTTATACTTATGAATCTTTTGCATAAAACCTCCTTATGTTTTTATTAAATTTAAAAATAAAATACATGCTCGATCCTGTCAAGCTGTTTTTGTGTTTTTTTTAAAAATAACTTAAAAATTACGCATAAAAAAAGCAGGCTACATCTCTGCAACCTGCCATCTGTATCTTTTTTATTTTCTGGATGTTCAATAACGATCATCTTCTGCTACAATTTCTTTCTCCCAACCACAATTACAGCGAAAAATTTTTGGTACACCATAGAAGTCTACACGTCTACGTCGTGAAACTCTCACATTCCAATGTCCACATTCGGGACATTGTGGAACAGGAATCTTTTTTGCTATTTCTATTGATATTGGATTTTTCATCTTTCTCCTCCTTTTTTTTATTTTTCTTTTCTCTAACTACCTATAATATAACCATATACCTTTTTCTTGTCAAGTATTTTTCTGAAAAAAAGAGTATTTTTTTATTTTTTTTGTTTTTTTAGGAGGGTTGGGCAGATAGTAGCAAACCACCCGCCCAACAAAGAAGAAAAAAGAATGAACTATGCCTATATATCAGACAATCGAGCATTGTCTAAATCTGGAATTGTGTCAACAATAAAATTGCCCAAAACGGAAATTTTAAACTTTACCTTTGCCCCTCGCACAATATCCCAATATAAAAACCCTGTATCGATATTATATGTGCCATCCACAATATCACCAGCGTGTAAAGAACCAGAATAGTCATATGGAAGTATAATAATTTGCGCTGTTGCTGTTACGCTTGTCATCGGATCAATGCCGTTTTGCTGTTTACAGAATTCATAAACTCGACAAGCATCAGCGCTGGCAGGAGTCCCTATTAATATTGTCGTACCTGTATAATTTACAGTAGCAGCAGCGGAAACAACAAGAGTTTGATCACTAAAGACATATCCTGCTTTATGGATTCTGACCGTATATGTGCCATCATCAATATTATGTGTAGTATCACCACCCGAATCTGTTACTTTCCTTTCATAGTAGGTGGTATTATCCTCGTCCCATATCTCAACGGCACACTCAACAACATTGTTTGAATCGCCGTCTTTTATGTTTATTGTTATTGCATTACTGCCAGATAGACCACCACCTGTTAACCATGCGACATTACCTCTATCAACTGTAGCCTCATTTGAATCTGTTTCGTTATCATAGTCACCAACTCCACTACCACCATCGGCATTTATTTCTGTCAATTCTGTTGCATTATCGGTCTTTATAGCTGCGTCACTTCTCATCAACAACTGAATATATGCCAAAAGTTTCGCCAAGATCGTTGTCTGATTTGCTGCCGTAGCGTCCCCGCCTGTTCCAGATGGAGCTTGCTCAAGAGCGTTTTCTGTGAATCTATAAGTTCCTGCATCGTCTTCAAGTGTGTCATCAAGTTTGTCACTTGTTATTTTCATTGCATCAATTTCCGTGTCTTTCGTGCCTGCCGTTAATGTCCTTGTTGCAACACTCCAATTGTCAGAAGCAGAATGACTTGATCTACTTGATACTGTCACATCTACATTATCAACCAATAATTTCCCGATTGATCCAGTCGTAGTAAGAGCCGATGTTAATCTATTCCAAATATCAGCCACTAACGTCCCGAAACTTGTCAATGTTCTTGTAGCAACTTGCCAAACATCAGAAGCAGAATGACTTGATCTTGTCGAAACATTGACGTCAAGCCTTGTGCTGTTTGCATCAATCTCTTGTCTAATTTCTGTCACCGTTGGAGGTGTTGTCGCATTTCTTGAACTAACATTAACATCCAATCTTGCCATTTCTGTATCATATTCGTTAGGTACTGCAAATCCTGTAGCTTTATAGTCATCAATTGACTCACTCGGCACTTGATTTTGATTTTTTAATCCAAAAGTTCCAGCACTTTGATGGTCTGCGATCGCTTCATCCCAAACTGCATCAGCAACTTGAGCAGCAGTTGGCGCACTTGCGCCCGGAGCTGTTACAAATATCTTGATTGAATCATCAGCACCAAGCGTAAAATCTGGAGCAGAATCAATTGTAACTGTTTTCGTTGCCCCTACATAATTAGTTATAACTCGTATGCTCGGATAATCTGAATTTGAATCATCATATAATACTACCGCTTGATCATTATAAGCATCATCAACGTCTGATCCTGTTGCAAGTGTAAAATTTGTCTGATCTGTTACTGTTGCAATTTCTGCATCCAAAAGTAAATTCGGATTTGCTCCAGAACCACCAGGAGCTTGCTCAAGCGCATTCGCTGTATATCTGGAAACACCACCGTCATTTTCTATCAATTCATTCAATAAAGCTGTTGCAACGCCAGGCTTCGATGCTGGATCGTAATCAACAGCAAATAAATGATCTAAGTGTATGTCAGTTAAAGCTGTAGCAACTTCAGATGGTGTCGCTGCTGTTCCAGCTACATCAGGAACAACTGTATTTGCTCCATCCGTTCCACGCATAGCCGCGCCATCAATATTTACAACATCCCCAGCAATAGCATCAAGAATCAGATCAAGCCTTTCTCCATTTATCCAATCAGACAAGACCGCAGCTCTTGCGTCTGTCCATGTCACATTCGACAAAGCTGTAGCTGCTAAAGCCACCGCCCCTGCTGAAAGATTATCAAGATAACCTGCCCTTGCATCTGTCAACCGATCTTGTAAAGTATCTAAAACACTTGCGCCATTTTCTTCCATCTCTGCCTGAATTTGCGCTGCCGTCGGTGGAGTAACAGATAAAGCATATCCAGTCTTGTCACTCACTACATTAGCATCCACTTCGGCTTCAATTTGAAAAGTATGACTCATCGTTCCAACAACACCGTTTACTGTTGCAGTTATATAAATTGTGTATGTTTTACCTTTCTCCAATCCACTCGCAGCAGTAAGCTGAGTACGTTCGCTATAAAATCCAACCGTATTAGCTCCATCTAATAAAGCCATAGAACCCGTTATAATAGGGGTAGCCGTTTCATCCTCGTAAATACGATAAGTAGGTACTGCATCAGCATTAGTCGCAGCCCCTGTATCTGCCCTATGGGTATTACATGAAAAAGTTAAATAATCGTCGATTTTCCAGCTACCTAAATACATTTGTGTGTATCCCCTCTTGTGAAAATATAGGCATTATTACGCCGCTTGGTGTTGCAGGTATTGAATAACTAACTCTCGGTATCGGCTGGTATAGACCAAAAGGACGCTCATAAAACAAATTAATTTGTTCATCATTTAGTGGGATTTTCCATACCCTGAGACTGTCCACATCTCCCTGCAACCATTCGCTACTGCCTCCCCATGCACCAATATAAGTATTATCGTACATTTCGACGTCCCCTGTTCTGCTTTTACTATTATTGAAAGTTCCGTCAATATGCAAATACTGAGTAGCAGTATCGCAAGAAGAAACAACCTGATATAATCGATTAGACGTCAACGTAAACCCTGTCGATGACAGATAGCTGGGCGGGTAAATTCTTGCAATAATTCCAGTTCCATATGCTTCGATATACCACCCCAAAACTTTATGAATAAAACATTTATAGCTGCCTATATTTCTTATAGATACCCTAATTTCTATAGTTATTTCGGTTAGATCATACGCAAAATTGGTTGGGTTACTTATATGGTCATTTGTACCATCAAAAATAAATTTTTTATTTTTATATGTTGCTCCATGATTTACGCTCTTTTGGTGTACATTAGAAAAATCAATTAGGGGGAGTCCCCAAAATAAAGGCAAATTCCAGATAAGATCATCAGCGTCAAACTTATATATTTTTTCGCAATTTTCCCTAATTGCATATTGAACATCTTGAAAGCTACCCCATCTTTGAGGCTTCTCCTGTGGCGGAAACCAAACTGTCATTTATGCGCTCACTTGATCCGAATTAGTTTTAATTTTCAAAGTATTCCCCGAAGCTGCAAAAGCTGCCCCTGTTTTGTTTAACAATACAGCCCTATATTCTAAATCCTGCAAGCAATTCTTACAAGAAATTGCTGCCCTATGCGCTGCACTTGTTTCCTGTATATAGAATGTCCCAATATGCGCCGAACCAGGGGGTAAATCAGTTGTCGATGCGTCCGTTCCAGTATCACAAAAATTTGTCCCATCAATTTTTGGCACAAGATATAACTCAACGACAGGAGAGTCCTGTGCCGAAAGATCGACTGACGCTAAATACAATTCTGCCATCAGATTATGATGTTCATTTGTTGTATTATCTAAATCAGCATCACCGCCAACATTTATTGCACCATCTGCCAACGAATTTAATTGAGTTGACATAATAGTTGCAAGCGAGCTTGATGTTGAATATTTTATATCTCCTGTTGCCATTATACATCTCCCTCACAGCCCATAAAATTAAGGGTTATTTTTAATTCGTCGATATATTCTTTTTCTAAAGTTGTATATCTATTTTTAATCTCCTGCAATCTTTCTTCATCTGTTAAATTTGTAGAAGAAAATTTAAAACTTTCAACTTTCTCTACTAATTCGCCAGATGTTAATTTTGCAGCTTCATCAGGAGTATTAGTTACTGCCGATTCTTTGTCTTTTGCTTCAATTGCAACTGCTGCTTGTAGACTTGTTTTGGCAAAGGTTTGAATAACAGGTACTGGAATATGAAAAACTACCCTTGCTCTTTTAAAATCTCTTTGTATTTCTAAAACATGATAATCACTCATCGTTTTAACTCCTTTATAACTTTTACCACTTCATCCGGCACAAACCAAAGAAAACCAAAAATTATAAGCAATAACACAATAATAAAAGCCATTAGCTCCTTCATCCTATACGCCAAAACATAAGGAAGTAATTCTTTAAATGTTTTCGGTAACGGTGGAGCGCCTAATTTTTTCCTTTTTGCCATTTATATTAACTCAAAATGAGGTAGATCAATAAAACTTTGATCGTCTATTTCGGTGTCACGGTCCCAATCTCCACCCCATCGAATTTTCACCCCTAATCCTTCAGCTATACCTTTCACATATCCGCCAAAAAAATACATCCTTTTAAAATCCTTCCAGTCTATCGGATAAGGAACAACGTCAACCGCCAACGAGGGAGTTTTATTGTGCTTGCTTTGCGGAAATTTTAATTTAGAATAACCCTTTTCAAACGCCTCATTTTGCGCCTCTTCTCCTCTATGACCGCACATAATAGAACAGTCAAAATTTTTCACAACTTGAAAAAATAAAAGTTGTAAATCTTCGTGGCATTCTAAAAGCCTTGCTGTAGATCGTCCACTAAAATTTGGCATAATCCCCCTCCTTTAATTTTTACGAAAGTCGTCTCGCAAGACGACTCTCGTAAAACTAATCATTTGCAAACAGCAATCCAATTGTGCCAATCATTCCGATCAGCGCAACCAGCCCCGCTTCATAAGCCGATAAATCAAAACTAAAAATTCCGGCTATAGTTATGATTGCAGCAGCTACTCCTGCAGCGCTTGTTTTTAAATTCTTAAATATACGGTTTAACATCTTATCACCTCCTATTATTTTAATTTTCGATTACAACTTCGACATTCCGACATAAATGCAAAACATTCTTAAGCGAATGCGACAAAATGTCGCTCACTTCGCTTTTATTGCCCCCTGCAAGTATACCCGCCGCAAGCTGAACAGTTAAATTTAATAATTCCGCTTTCGTTATCTCATTCATTTCCCCCTCTCTAACAATTCTAATCTGTCATCATGTTTATTTAATCTTTTATTATGTTCATTCAAACAATTGCTAACCCTAACTAGTTCTTTATGTCGATCCTCTTGCCCTC
>AZIF01000009.1_pt1 | contig 12165 bp, 9 predicted proteins | sample 359031 | NCBI WGS metagenome assembly AZIF01 (sample SAMN02429710, study PRJNA222658) | marine sediment metagenome | biome: Sediment sample; isolation source: sample MGS-PRI from oil contaminated site at the harbour of Priolo Gargallo... | place: Italy: Priolo | collected 2011-03-08 | depth 6 m m
AGCGTTGGGACTGTTCAGAGTTCTGAATGCAGTAACCAAAGGAGATTGTAAAACTTCTCTCACATCTCTATGAGCTACCTCCCCCATACGGATGTTGAGCATCCCACAGGGAAGAACATTTCCTTCTGCAGTAATAGACAAACTCCGATAACCTGCTCCACAATTTCCTCCCATTAACTTGGCCAATATATCTCCAAAAACTAGAATATCATCTCCTGATACAGTATCAACATCCAAAAGGGTCTGCAGCACATGGGGATCTCTTCCCCTCACGTGAAATTGCTCATCGCTGTACTTCTTAGACAGTTGTGCTACTCTTCTATCTAATGCAATGAGGTCCTGAGGAGAAAAATAAAACTTTCCCCTTGCCCTTCCCAGAGAGTAAATTCTTCCTGCTCCAAAGGCTGTTGCTCCCAATTCTTTTGCCAGCTTCACAGTTTCTTCAATTTTGTGTTTATTCTGAGGAAGAACAACCATAGCCACATGAACTGTAATACCAGTTTCTGCCAGCAATGTAATAGCACGGACTGCTTTCTGAAAGGAATCTGACTTCCCACGTATGGAATTATGAGTTTTGGCATCAGGACCGTCCAGACTGATCTGGATGTGCTCGATATTCCTGTATTGTGTTAATTGTGCAGCCATATCTTCATCAATACGATATCCAGAGGTGGGGATCACTACAGTGAATCGATTCTGGCAAAATTCCAGTATATCATAGATATCGGGATGGGCTAATGGATCGCCTCCTGTCACATTAACAAACCGAGTACCTAATCTATAAAATTGATCTAAAATGTCAAGCCACCGTTCTGTAGACAGTTCATTAATTCTGGGGGACCCTGCTTCTGCATAACAATGGATACATCTCAAATCACATTTCTTGGTCAATTCTGCAGAGATATAGTACGGAACCCACAATTCCTTATTTCCACATACCGTGAGATACCTCTCTGTTTCATTCTCATATAGTGCGATATTACCTCTCTTCTGGCTTTCCTCCAAGAATGTGCACACCATCTCTTTTACTCTGGTGACATCATCATCATATTTTTCAGCAAGTATTGTAGAAATCTCATCTACTGTATGGGTCCCTGTACATAGTTCGATAATACTGACAGCAGGAGGATTAACATGTTGAATAGGCAAATTCCCAATGAATAAAATTCCTCCCTCTGGAGTAAAGTACAGCATTCTATCTTTTTCTATCACCGGATACATATGATCACCTTCTAATGAAAAAATGAAAAGAAAAATTTTAGGTAATACAGATTAAGTTCCAAAGTGGCACGCACACCAATACAAAATACTGCCAGGTTGTACATGGATTGCTACAAGGGAATGCGTCGGGATTAACTGAATCCATATACTGGGGTGTCTCCATCATGTTAATCACCTCCTTCACATGATATTCTTTATTCTCTTTTTCAGTTTATAAATGTTCCCATACCCGAAGTTGGCAAAATATATTTCTACATGAATTTTATCCATTTTTGTTATACATTCTATGGTGGCATATCCAGCATTATGCATGTATTAATGCATTCACAGCTCAAATAAGACAGCATTCAATCTCCTCACCATTCCTATTTTTTCCTTATCACAGAAAAGCTCTCTGAGGTCATTACATCCAATATAAACAGTCATCACCATTGATGTGTAGTGATAGGAGCCTTATGTGGTGTCAGATTCGTTTTTTTACCGTACACAAAGAGGCGGAAATAGAGCTGAAGGAATTTGTAAAGGAAATCACTGAATGAGAGATCAATCCATAGGTAAAATATCTGGAATGATCATAGAGATTCAGATACACTTGTTTTTTCACGATGCTGATTTCTAAATGTGATACTGCTCAGGAGGAGTTCCAGCCATGGGGATACCATACCTGAGTACTATCCAGAAATAGTAAGGGCAATATCCTGGAAGATACAGAATAAAGGTATTGATTTTCCCTTTTCTTGTAATTGTACATAGTAAATGAAAGAAAGATACAGAAAATTTTCCTATGTGAGGTAATATGGGAAAGAATCGCTTTATATTTTAATGATACACTCATAAGGCCGATTATTTGCAATCCAATAAATAAAGAAATAATGCTCATTCCTCTGTCATGTTTTTAAAAAGATGCTGTGGGGTTATCCATAGTTCATATCTTTGTATCAACATTCAATCGGTACATAAAATTGATTTACCTTAAAAATTTATGAATACTTTAAAGAAATATCTTTCAATATATCAAGTACATAGTACATTTAAGATATCTGTAATATCAGCATTTTGGGTTAATAGAGCAAGAACAATTGGATTTCCATGTTCTTCTGCTCATCCGATAACGCGTAACGTTGAAATATCCTTTGCTCTATCATGGAGGCGAGGAGCTCTTCTTGTTATTTCATCATCAAAGATATATTCGCCCTGAGAAGCAGATTCGATCAGCGGAGATAATTTTTTCAATCCAGAAGGTCGTATATAATTCAGATACCTATATCGGTTCTTTCTTATCTTCACATGCAATTTTTTGAGATTGATCCATATGTGGTAGTGTTCTGGAGGAATATCCCATGTAAAAAAGATACAATGACATATTAAATCCATAAAGAATATGGAACACATAATGAATGATATGCAATTATATAGGTTTTTCTTTCATTATCTATTACCTTCAATTGAAGTGTAATCCAATTAAATCCTATTATTTCATACTTTTTATCGAGATTTTTGTAAATTTCATTAAAATTCATGAAAGCAGACCCCGAACATATGATAAAAATGCTCATAGCAAGATAAACAAAAAGAAAAACTATACTACTAGATGAAAGGATTCTACATAGTATGAGAATTGAAAGTAATGGAACCAATAAAAAAAGCAGTAAAAATCCAGAATACTATTCCAGTTGATAGTCATAGCCTCTTTCAGAAGTCTTCAAATAGTGAATTCACACAATTCAAAATATATAAAGTGATAAAAACGGTTTCGAGTCGGGTAATATATATGCACAGAGCCATTGATATGGTCTAACCGAAATTCTTTTATTATATGTTTTGTAGACAATGTGGTGATCCTATTCCAGATATACTCTTCGTATTCCCACCCGCTCCCAGAAAATACGATTTTGCTTACCATTTAGGCGCCGGATATGTGCGCAGTTATTTACAGAATCATGCTATTGAAACAGACCAGTATATTACTGCCAGAAAACAATCTATTCCAGCTATTGTAGATGATATAGTGCAGTATACCCCAGATATCATTGGATTCACCTGTTACGATGCGAATTATCCCTATATACGATTATTAACTAAATACATAAAGAAAAAGAGTAATCCGCTTATTGTGTTGGGTGGTCCCACCCCCACCTTTTCTGCACAGCATATCATGAACCATACTCCAGAAATTGATGTATGCATCAATGGAGAAGGAGAAAAAACCACACTAGAGCTCATGGAAAAGGACGATTTTCATAATATCAGAGGGATCACCTTCCGTTCAAACAATACAATTGTATCCACGCCTCCCCGGCCATTTATGACATCTCATAGAAAAGGAGCAGAATTGGACTGTATCCCCTCCCCCTATACCACGGGGATGATCCCCCCCGATGGAAAGACAGGCATACTCACTGCGAGGGGATGTGTATACCACTGTACCTACTGCAATTTTTCTGCCATGTTTGACCATACCATAAGGTATCATTCTATAGACAGAGTCATCGATGAATTACTACTCATAAATGAGTACAGGCCACCAGAAAATAAAGGAAAGGTCATGATCCATGATGATATTTTCTCTTTAGACTTACAAAGAGCTAAAACCCTGTTGAAAAGAATTATTGATGAAGGAATCGATCTCCCTCTCTCCTTAGAGACCAGGGCTGACAACTGTGATCGGGAATTGATTGAATTGATGAAAACTGCAGGCATATTCATGATAAATTTTGGGCTGGAAAGTGCTTCCTGTAAAGTATTACGAGCCGTGAAAAAAGCACCCGATGAAAAGAAATTTTTGAGACAGGTTAAAACTGCTGTGTCATGGGCCCAGAAAGCAGGCATAAAAACATCTGTGAGCACAATTTTTGGGTTGCCAGAAGAAGGAAAAAGAGAAGCTCAAAAAACCCTGGATTTTGTTAAAGAATTACATGTGGATGAGTACTACCATAATGTTTTATTCCTATTTGCAGGGACAGAATTATTTGAAACCCGCCAGCACTATGGGTTAGAGGTGAACCATTCACCCATGTTTTTACCATATGAAACCCAGTATGCATACAATGTCAAGGAGGTAGTTCCGTTACCTCACGCAGGGCTGTTAAAGCAAATAAAGATGTGGAAAAAGACATATAGCGATCTTTTGACATATGGTATGAAAAATGAAGATTATTTTTCGTATGTGGTCATAAAGGGTATGCCTGAATCTGAAAAAGCATTTGAATGGTTGCATACACTATGTACACTCTATGTGAATATTTTAGATAGTACATCTATTGGAAAATCTGAGTGTAATGCCCGGATAGCCCGCCTGTTACAGGGAGGAGTTCCGGTGGGATTTTATACTGTGGTAAAAGGTGAAGGGAAAGACCAAGAGCTGCATTTATACAGCCAGACCGAATTAAACACCAATGCCCCTGTAATACCCTACAGCGAGTGGAATCCTGAAGGTGAAAATAAAGATGAAATGGTGAGTCTGGACACTGAAAGAGACATCCAAAAATTTTTTCAATTTTTCAAAGACCGCACCGAAAATGGTATCGTAACCTTTTCACCACGGGATGTTCCACACAAAATCGTCAATGCATGCAAATGGAAAGCAGAGGTGTGTCCTGCATTATCTCGGGGATGTTTAGTAATAGACAAAGACCATGTGTATTCCTGTGTTGATGGAGGTATAATTGGAAAAATAGGATCAGATATCAAGATATTAGAGGATAATGTACAGAATCTAATAAAAAAAACAAAAGAAGAACGAAACTGTGATACCTGTGAAGTGAATAATGAGTGTTCTCACTGTGTATTCCCGGGGGTTGCAGATCCTATATACTGCCAGTTAAAAAGAGAATATCGTATTTCAAAGGTGATTTCTGTTTTAGAGTGGCTGTATACATATTCTCCTCCAGATGAGACTATATCTGTGCGCCTCGATGAGAATGCACCACCTTTATTTTATGCTGGTGAACACGTAAAAGATGATTCTTTACCATTAGTACCGCGCGGAGTGACCCTATTTTCATGTGGGAATACGGCAATCGGTTTTACAGGGACCGGCAGTTTCTCTTTAGGTGGGGAAAAAGCAGCTCTCCTGGAAGCATGTCAGCTCCGAATCAAAAAAGAGAGTGCTGCACACTCTGTGGAACGTGATATTGCATGTGTGGATGATGTGCTGTTTGTCTTTAAAACTCTGGGAATGGTCCAATAATTCCCGGTTCCTACAGATTATACAGGAGAGCATAGATACTTCTTTTTGTCTTTTAGAAAAACTTTATATATATATGAGGATTACTACCATTGCCAGGAAACTGGTATTTGATTCTCTCACGAGAATCGGGAAGAGGTGATTAAATGGAACGTGAACTAATCTTAAAAGCATTGACTGACCCTACCTTTCGCAAGTCATTGGAAGATGGAACCGCAGATATTGCTGAACCCACCCGAAAGTATGTGTTATCTGCTGTGGCCGGTATCAACAACCAGGTAGCTGCAGCAGCCGATGAATTACTGTGTGCCTACGGTCCAGGTCCCTGTGGCATCTGCTAGATGGGTTGCATGGTCGAGTCAACTAATGTACATGTTTTTGAGCATAATGGCTCATGGTATGCTTTTGATCCTGTCGCTGTCCATGTGGTGCGTCTAGAACCAGATGAGGCAGCATGCTTGAAATCAGAAGTGGATGAACCATGTGGGGGCTCCTCTCCGGGATATTCTTCTCATATAACCCGTGTGAAGGATAGCCTGATCAAAAAGGAGCTCCTTTCTTCTTCCCGCAATCCAGCACCTCCTACCCCCCGGCGTGAAAAAGTGGAAATTTTGGTGAATGCGAGTCAGACCTGTAATTTAGCGTGTGAATATTGTTTTGTCGATGAGGGTAAATTCAATTATGATAATTCCAGAGTGCTGTATCTATCAATAGACCATGCAGAGAGATTACTCCGTATACTCCCTGAAGCTATGCCCTGGGTTTCTGAGTTCTGTATCCATTTTTATGGAGGAGAACCCCTGTTGAATGTGCCAGCCATGCAGAAAGCAGTGGATGTTGCGAAAGAGTATGGGGGATTATTCGTATTTGCTATCACCACCAATGGGACCATACTCTCAGAAGAGGCCATATCTGTGCTCAAACAGGGAAAATTCAGCGTGGTGTTAAGTATTGATGGTCCTCCACACATACATGATAGTATGCGCCACACAAAAAAAGGAGAACCCACCCATGATACTGTACTGGAATTTCTTTCTCTCTTGAGAGAACCCCCTTCTCTGCCAGTGAGGGGATCGGCTGTCATACGGAGAGGCTGGAGGTTGCGTGATGCTGAAACATATTTGAATTCGTTAGATATTGATGTAATCAAAGCACAACCGGTACGGCTAGCAGAGGATCATCCTTTAATGTTAGATGAAAAAGAACGCCAGCACTACATCACCGATATGGGGGAAGTAGCAGATACTGTTATTGAAAATCTAAAGGAGGGGAAATTGCCCAAAGATGATCGATTCAACCAGCGGGTCCTCCAGGTGTTGAAAGGGACCAGAAGAACCTCTTTTTGTGGAGCAGGAGAATGGAGCTTTGGAATAGGTGCAGATGGAACAGTGCTGCCCTGTGCCCTGTTAGCAGGGATACCAGGGACAGTATTAGGGCATATCGATGATCCACCATCCACCTGGGTGAACCAGGGAAAAAAATGGGCACAGGAACATGGTCCTCGCCAGGAATGTGCATCCTGCTGGGCATTGCCATTGTGTGGTGGAGGGTGTCCTGCCATGCTGCATGTGTGTGGAGAAGATGAGTGTGTCTTAACCCGTGCTCATTGTGAATTAGCATTAGCCATATATGGAGAATTTCTGGATAATAAGGTGGATTTACTATATCTGGCAGGAATAAGCGAGTAATATGAATACCCATGAAAATAAGAAAACGAGGAAAAATGAACATAATACGTGTAATTCAGATTCAGGTTCTTTCCTTATCAATGGCACAGAAGTCACATTCAACCCTGCAGTGGTGAACCCACCACCATTACAGGAAAAACTATATCCTATCGTATCTCTGGCTTTAGATGTGTCAGGAACATGTAATATGCACTGTATTTACTGTGCAGAGTCCAGCACCATGCCAAAAAGACAGCCCATGTCTACAGATATATTAAAAAAAGCAATAAAGTCTCTTTTTGACTGGTCTCATTTTCCCACATTATCTATTCATGTGGGCAGTGGAGAACCCTTCCTTCAACCAGATCTGGTACATTTGATCGGGACCTATGCACGGGCTTTACAACGGGAAGAGCAAGAAAAAAAGCAAGAGCAACACCCCCGGGAAGTGTCTCTCCATATAACTACCAATGGAACCTTATTGACAGAAAAAATGTATGATTGGTTATTACATGATAAATGGACAATAAAGGTGAGTTTAGATGGCCCTGCCTTTATTCACGATCGGAACAGAAAAAATAAAGATGGAAAAGGTACGTTTAAAAAAATTAAGCCGGCTATCGATTATTTGTGCCATGTACCGGGATTCAGCACAACATCAGTTTTATGCCATAATACAGATCCTGCAGAAGTTTTTTACGGGATAGCAGCACTCAACGTGAAAAAAATTGAATTGGTACCGGTAGCATCAAAAGATTCTCATTTAACCCTCACTAAAGAGGATATTGAAAAATATCGTCAATTTATTTATGCGTATGCAAAAAAAATAGCTCAAAATGAATCTCTTCCCCAATTAACCCGCTTCGTAAAGAAAGTGCAACGAGTCATGGGTTATGGAACCACCCGGATACCCTGTGGAGCAGGTCGCACCTTTATAGCAACGGGTCCCGAAGGTATATTATATCCCTGTTTCCGATTTATAGGCATCGAAAAATATGAATTAGGGCATATTGATACAGGTATTGATGAAGAGAAAGTAATGCACTTTACCGCACATACGGGGCGACCTTACAACCGGAGGAATGCATGTAACACCTGCTGGGCAGCCCCTTTGTGTGGAGGGCCCTGTTTTGCGTGTGCAGATTTAATTTATGATAACAATGGTGAACCTGCACCCGATTACTGTGAAATGGTACGGGCAGATTGTGAAGCAGCAGTGTGGCTGGTCAACACATTGAACAAGAAGCATCCTGAAATATTGCTGGACTTTTTGGGTGTATCCATGGAGGATGTGTGATGAAGGTTGTACTCGTGAAACCGCCAGAACACTCTCTATTGAATTTTGGAACCTTTAGTCTGGCAGTTATAGCTGCTGCAATTCGAGAGTATGCAGATGTTACTATTTTGGATTGTACACATACCCCACTTGATAGGGCTGTGAGTGCAACAGTTGAAAACAATCCAGGTATAGTTGGAGTTACCACCATGGGAAGAAAATCAGTTGAACCCACCTGTGCCTATATCAAAAGGCTACGAAATGACTATTCTGGGATGATTGTGGTGGGAGGGCATGGAGCAACTATGTTACCGTATCCAGTATTACAGGCAGGAGCAACTGCTGTGGTATGTGGAGAGGGCGAATCCACATTGAGAGAAATTGTCCATACAGGAATCACCGATACTGTCAGGGGATTGGCACTCTTACAGGATGGTAACCTTATAAAAACACCACTTCGCCCCCTTATTGATCCACTGGATACTCTGCCAGAGCCTGCTCGTGATTTAACAGAACCTCCACCTGGAGGGATTGGATTGGTAGAAACCAGCCGGGGATGCCCCTACACATGCTTATTTTGTGAAGCCAGTCGGTTTTACCGGGGGATATGGCGTCCGTATTCGCCTGCACGAGTGGTGAAAGATATCCAGAATGTGGTTTCTTCTGGTGCTACTATTGTGCATATTGTCGATGATAATTTTACAGTAGACCCGCAAAGAGTGGTACAGATATGTGAACTCCTTGAAAAGGGGGAGCTGCCATTATTTTTTTATTTTTCAGCCCGTTCTGATGATCTGCTGCACCCAGGAGTAATTCCTGCTCTGGCATCTGCTCATTTTTTGCGGGCGGGAATTGGCATTGAAACATTGGAACCTGAATTAGCCTGTGTTACAGGAAAACCCATCTCATTTGATACCCACAAAAAGGCGTGCACTGCACTGAGAAAAGCAGGCATATTCACGGTAGCTTCATTTATTACAGGCCTTCCCGGAGAGACAGATGATATGCGCAGGAGATGTGTGGAATTGGCTGTGAAAGTGGGAGCAGATGTAGCCCAATTCGTTCCCTTTCAACCGCTACCCGGGACTCCATTGGAGAAAGGGACGGGAGCACCTGAAGCGTGGGCAGAAAAAGCAGCAGCACAGTATACCTATGAGTTCAGGTGCCATCCTGAAGTGATTTCTCGATTGTTAAAAAGCAGTGGTGAGTATACGGTGCGGGGGATTTTGGCCAGGAATACCCTTGCAAAATGGGTTACAGAAGGAGAGGTTGGTGCCCAGGGTGAAGACATACAAGAGAAATTACAGAATATAGATCCAGGACTATTTACAGAGGGTCATCACTGAGAAAATCAGCATATAAGAGTAAATGATCACGCATTTTACCAAAATACCAGGAAATGTCAGATAACACTATACATTCTACCGAATATTTTTTGGAAAGGTAGTCTTTTGAAGGTAGATCAGGGTACAGAGGTACATCGGAAATTGCACGAGATCCGGCAGGAAATTCAGATTCGGGAGCATGTGTGGTACTATATTCACATACAGGGGAGAATTGATCGGCAGGTTCTATATGCGTGATCCCGAATTTTTCAGGATTCTCATACATGTGTGAACCCACCTGTAATTGAAAGGGAGAACAAGTGACAGTATGTATATACCGGGCATTTTTCTGCAAAAATTGTATATCATGTTCAATTTCTTTTACTGTTTGAGTAGGGTAATGGACCATCATGAACACCATATTCCAGATACCTGCGGTGTCACTGTGACGTAATACAGATTCTATTTCTGAAACAGTGGTCCCCTTGTTCATGAGATCTAATATGCGCTGCGTGCCTGATTCTACACCCCATAACAGGACTCTCACTCCTGCAGCATACATGTTCTGTAAACGTGGAAGGGTAAATTGATTGGTGGGTTTTGCTTCTGAGTACATTCTGATTGTGAGTCCTTCCTTTTGGATGGTGCTAGCAAGCTGTTCGAATCGGTGAGGATGGACCATTTCGTCTGCTATCAAAAAATACGATGCATTATATCTTGTTTGCAGCGTTTTTATCGTGGAGATAACATGTTCTGTAGAATTGCTTCTGTATATGTTGTAGGATTTATGGTGGGTGCAAAAAGTACACTTCCCCCAGTAGCATCCTCTCGATGTTAACAGTGGGAGCACAATCTCAGGAGAGTAGTATCCTCTTAAGGAAAAATCTGAAAAATCTGGACAGGGTATCTCATCCAGATTATGGATGCACTCTCTTTCATTCTTGATGATGGGAGGGGAGTTGTATAGTATACTGGGAATATTTTCTAAGGGTTCGCCCTGTATTAACAATTTCAGGGGGATTTCTCCTTCTCCGTATACAATGACATCGAAAATATCAGATACATCTATGTGGTTGACACAGGAGAGGTATGCTTCTGGATTATACCAGAGGGAGGCACCTCCTAATACGACGGGGATATCACAGGCCTTAACAGCGTGTGCTAATGCCATGATAAGTTCTCGCTGGGGAAGTATTAATTGGGAGAATCCCACAATGTCAGGATGATAGGTCCTGAGGGGAGAAAGCATTTTTTCAAAAAGGGAGACAATACTATCATCTGCAGAATCAGTCATATATTTTATAGATTCTTTCTGGATATAGGGGTATATACTATTGAAAAATTCAAAGAAAACAGATATATGATCATTGTATTGTTCAGGATCATAAAAATTAGTACCTCTTTTTAAAAAGGTAACTGCGTCTTTTAGGTTCTCTGGTTCTCCTTTTATACCCGGGATATCAGGTGCCAGGTCCACCAGTATATCATGATACGCTAAATTCAAGTCAAAATTTTTTCCCGAACCTAAAAATGCTTTGAGATATGCAATCCCACAGGGTGGAGATGTGGGTGGCATGGAGGGAGGAAATAGTAAGGCGCAGCGCATGGGTAGTCTTGTATCTACTGGTTAAAAGGTTCATGGATTATATGTGTGAGAAGGTGATAAAAATGAGTGGTGTATGCATATTTTCAAGGCAGTGAGGGTAAAAGAGATTCTATCAGAATACAAAATCTCACTGAAATGATATGTTTTATACATCAGAGAATGGAAATCATGTATTGATGCACTTTTAACCCGTGGATGGGAAAGAGTATAAGTTCAATTTCTATTCTAGCTTTTGTGATTGTGTGAGTCAGCTGAACGATGTAGAACCCCAGGTAATGGGGGTTAATGTTCTTTCTCGATGCATCTTATTATGGAACCAGTAAGATGAAAAAGCTCAAGATCTACAATATACCATGAAAATAAAGTGGGCAGTTATTGGAATGATCGGTATTTTCGTAATCATCTGTGCCTTTCTATTGATTACAAAAAGAACACCTGAACCTTCTCCAGCACCGTGTTACACACCATCACCTTTAGCACCCTTAGGAAACGAACTCACAAGCATTGAGGAGGCACAGAAGCACGTTCCATTTAGAATAATTGTGCCAGAATATCTACCATCGGGATTTGCATTTGTGGGTGTTCACGTTAATGAGGATAAGGTAACTTTGATATATGAAGATTCAAGCGGAAGAAGGATTACGCTCTCTGAATGGAAATGCACTGGACAGGAATATCAACCATATCCTGGTGAAAGAGAAGTCAGTATCGGCGGAATCAAAGGCTGGGTTTCATTTCCTGGCCCATACAGTCTTCGCTGGGATTGCAAAGATGTGGCTTTCTCTCTCAGTGCCGATCTTTCAGGTGGTAGGGAAGAGGCAATAAATGAAATGATTAGAATTGCAGAATCTATGCAGTGTTGATCAGGGGTAATAAGAGTATCG
>AZIF01000795.1_pt1 | contig 11957 bp, 14 predicted proteins | sample 359031 | NCBI WGS metagenome assembly AZIF01 (sample SAMN02429710, study PRJNA222658) | marine sediment metagenome | biome: Sediment sample; isolation source: sample MGS-PRI from oil contaminated site at the harbour of Priolo Gargallo... | place: Italy: Priolo | collected 2011-03-08 | depth 6 m m
CAGGGTGCTCAGGTCGTGTTTCTCCACGTGAGATTGTCCCCACTGCATGAAGGCCCGTATGGCAGTAGGCGCTGTGTAGAATACGGTGACCTTGTATTTTTCCACAATATCCCAGAATCGGTCTTTGTCAGGATAATCAGGGGAGCCTTCGTACATGAGGCTGGTCACTCCCAGGGCCAGGGGACCGTACACAATATAACTGTGTCCCGTTACCCAGCCAATATCGGCAGTACACCAGTACACGTCATCGTCTTTGAGATCGAACACCAGTTTCGTGGTGGTATACACGCCGGTGAGGTATCCTCCGGTGGTGTGCACCACACCCTTTGGTTTTGCTGTGGTCCCTGAAGTATAGAGGATGAAGAGCATGTCTTCAGAATCCATGTGTTCAGGCTCACAATCGGGTGAGGCATCTTTCATGAGGTCGTGCCACCACAGGTCTCTCCCCTCTTCAAAGCCAATATCATTTTCACAGCGCTTCACCACCACCACATTCTCAATAGATGGCGTTTCTTTCACTGCTTCATCTGCATTGTCTTTGAGGGGGATCACTTTTCCCCGTCTCCATCCACCATCTGAGGTGATGAGTACCTTTGCTTCTGCATCATTTATTCTGTCCCGCAGGGAAGCAGGAGAGAATCCGCCGAATACTATGCTGTGCGGTGCACCAATACGGGCACATGCCAGCATGGCAACGGGCAATTCGGGAATCATGGGGAGATAAATTGCTACCCGATCACCCCGTTTGACACCCAGGTTCTTGAGAACATTGGCAAATTTACAGACCTCAACATAAAGATCTTGATAGGTGAGTATCTTCTGATCTCCGGGTTCCCCTTCCCAGATAATGGCTGGTTTATCTTTCTTGGACCCGGCCACATGTCTGTCCAGACAATTGTAGCTGACATTCAATTTTCCATTGACGAACCATTTGGCCCAGGGAGGGTTCCAATCCAATACGGTGTCCCATTTCTGGAACCAATCCAGTTCGTCTGCATACGTGGCCCAAAACCCCTGGAAATCTTTTTCTGCTTCTTCATATATTTTTTCGTTTTTTACCCACGCTTTTTCTTTGAAATCTTTAGGCGGGGGGAACATTTTTCCTTCTGCAAGTAAAACTTCGATTGTATCTTCTGGCATTTTCTCACCTCTAAAAACATAACATCACACTAATGCATATGAGAGTCTTTTTAAATGTTGCGATATGTAAACTCTACATATGTAAATAACTCTATTGCCTCTTTCTCTCTGTGAACACTGTATAGAGTCATTGATGAGGTGTTATGGGGTTCACATGAATGGAATGATTTCCATATATAAAAATCTGTTCTGATACTGTTACATTTCCTGGAGACACCATCAGGGTGCGGGTATGGCAAGATCTGCAGGTCCCTGATCGGAGAGTTTCAAGTCGGGGTGCGTTTTTTCGATGAGATCTCTGATGATTTCTGCATATTTCACCTTTTCTCTGACAAAGGTGGCTAAAAACTCTTCAGAAGTCCAGGGTCGGTAAATACCCGATCCAATAGCCAGGGCAGTACCAGGTTCTATCTTGAAATAGCAGGGCGCAGTGACTCTGGCCAGTTCCGGGGCCTCCCACATGCGATTGAATCCACCAAAAGATTCAGACAGCATCACATGAATATCTACGGGAATTCTAATAGATTGTCTGATGGCAGCAAACATGGGCAGGCTCAAATCACCCAGTGGATTGAAGGTATTTGCACCCAGAGATTCCAGCACCTTCCCACCGGCACCATTACCATGGCCTGCATAGATGGAGACCTTGAAAATGGTTTCTTTGGGTATGATACCATCTTCTCTCAATCGGGAAAGCAGCCACAGTGCTCCTTCATCCATGACCAGAAATCCTCTGAATCCAAGTTCTGCACATTTGATGATATCTGCTATGAGATATGAAAGATTATCGCTCCCCCTGATTCGGGCACCGGACAGGGCTCCTTCAGGCGTGGCAATCTGGCGTCCTGTATCCCACCCACTGCGTGGTCCGGGAGTTAATACCACTTCCATGTCTTTTTCTTTTGCCAACTGGGCAAATGCTTCTAATTCTCTTTCATCCAGGAGTGTTGAACCCATTACCACACTGATCAATCGGTGAATGGGAACATCTCTTTTTTCCATCTCATCCACCAGAGCCTCCAGGGTGGACAGTCGTTCTACACCTGAAACCTCCATCCGGTAATGAGCACCATCAGGAAATGTCAAAGAAGATGATGGCAATTCATAAAGATCTCTTCCAGGAACTCCATGACGGTTCATGGCTTCCCTAATTTCTTTTATGTCCATGTAAAATCCTCCTCACAATTGGTGTTATATATGCAACCTCACATCTTTCGGTTTAAATAATTTTCGGAATTTCATTTTTTCTGTACACTCATCCATTCCATTTGTTATGTGGTGCATCCCCAAGGAAGAAGGCATGACCTGTAGAAAGACAGCAGATGATGCAGCCTGCACCTGTTCATGTTCTTTCTGTGTAGATCTGAATGAATCTTTCGATGGACCTATCATAGGTTTTCTCTATCTCATCGGGAAAATAGCATCCCGGCAATTCTCCCCGCATACGATGGGTTCGCACACACTCACAGCATATCCCTCTGTGAGAACATGAGGTCCAGGTACAGTTACAATACTGCAGATTTTTTTCTTTGTTCTCGCATGGCATAGGAGAGCATTTGATAGTCATTAAAAAGCCTTTGGATAGGGCAGATAATAGAGGAAAAGAACCCATCCAGCAGGATACAGGAGTAGAAATTTGTACAATTGAATATAAAAAAAAGAGAGAGAAACCCCCCTTCAAAAAAAGTAGTGGGAATGCCCCGATATTATGGAGCATTCCCTGGGTTCTCCCTCATCCTTCACCTCCCTGGGCAGAGACCAAATCAACTTTTAAGCGTGAAGGGAAAGAAGTCAATGCAGGAAAGGGCTTCTCTTTTATTTGGAAGGAATATCGTGGATTTTATTGAGAAATATTCCCGCATTATCTTTTTTTCCCATTATCTGTTGGCTCTAAACTGCTTTATAAACTTTTCCATAACACACGATTTTCGCATTTTAATTTGCGAATTTCATAAATATCAAACTAGATACCGCACAATAATAATAGAAATATTCTTAAAATTATAAAATTATTACAAATAGATAATAAATATTTTAAGGCTTTTTTCAGTAATCTTGGGTAGAGCTTTGGGATAATAAGGTCTTTTTTTGTTCTCAATCTCTCCACAATTCTCACATGGTATCTTTATTGTACTATTCTGCTATGCAGTAAAATGTATGATGGATACTCTGTTCATAAAAGAGGTCATCTCATAGTATTGTGGTCTATAGAGATACGCTGGGGATTCTATAGAGATGAAAATGAAATTAACACTGTGATGGGGTTATGGGTTACAGAGAGATGAGAAATCACAGTGGTGCAGAAACGGGCTGTGGAGATAGCGAAAATCTTTTAAGGTATAAAGTATTTGTGAAAAAATCCCAAAAGGTGATTATTATGAATATTCAAGGATATGAATTCCCTGATGATCTCTACTACGACAAAAATCATTACTGGGCCAGAATTGAAGATGATGCAGTGGTCATTGGAGCCACCGATTTCACGCAAAAACTGGCCGGTGAATTTGTTTTTGTGGAGTTACCCTATGAAGGCGATACAGTTGAACAGGGAAAACCCTTTGCCACGATCGAATCTGGAAAATGGACAGGGAGAATTTATGCTCCTGTTTCTGGTGAAATAATCGAGGTCAATGAAGATTTAGAAGACGATTATACCATGATCAATAAGGATCCCTATGGTGAAGGGTGGATTGTCAAGGTTTCACCCTCCAATTTGGATGCTGACCTCAAGAATCTGCTCCATGAAAAAGCAGACATGGAAGCCTTTATCAAAAAAGAAATTGAACAACACGTAAAATAATTCCTTTTTTCTCTTTTTTCTTTTCAATACTCACTGATTATTTTCTTTCTTCCCCTGGTTCTATGTTATGTGGGGTGTTCAATTAATATATCTCACAGCAGAAGAGAAAGACTTGATAATGTATGGAGTGATATGCATGTCTGTAAAAGTAGAAGATCTACAGGAATACAGTGTCAGTATCTCTGGAGATACAATTTTTTCAATCATGAAAAGGCCTGGCCTGTGCAAAGATTCATACAATAGAGAGGAGCATGTTGTCGAAACATATAAAAGGTAACTTCCACATCACCTAGTGAGGTTATTACATGGCCGATATGTCGGTGAGAGATGCGATGAGCGAGAGTTTTATCACACTGGGACCAAAGATACCTTCCAGTAAGGCTGCCCACATGATGGCAGATAAGGATGCAGATTGTGTCATCGTGGCCAATAAAGGAAAGCCCCTGGGTATTGTCACTGCATCGGATTTTTTGCGACGCATTGTGGCAGAGGGAAAGAATGCCAGTGAGATCCCGGTGAGAAAAATCATGTCCTCTCCCCTCATCACCGTAGATATCCAGAGAGATCTTTCTGAAGCGCTCAATACCCTCTCAAAACATGGAATCAAGCGTGTCGTAGTTCTGGATGGTGAGGAGGTGGCAGGCATCATTACCTCTGTGGAGATACTCTCCTTCGCAGAAGAGCTGGGCGAAGAAGAGGAACGAGAAATGGGCCCCAGCATGTGTGAGGTCTGTGGGGGGTATTTTGAAGTACTGCAAGAGGTTGATGGTAAATTTGTGTGTGAGGATTGTAAAGAGATGTTAGAGGGGTAAGTATGCAGGTACAAGATATTATGAGCCCTCCTACCCGGGTCAAGCCAGATGAGTTTGCAACCCGGATACGGGCATTATTACGGGAAACTGATCGTATTATCACTGTAGAAGAAAAAAATCGATTTTTAGGAATCATCACCCGCCAGGATGCCATGCTGTTATCGTCTACAAAATCAAATTTAAAGGCCAGGGACATCATGTCTCAACCATTGATAACAGGTGCTCGGGAAGATGATGTGCACTCCATAGGGAGACAGATGATTGAAAAAGATGTTTCTTTCATTTTGATCATGGAAGACACACACTGTGTGGGCGTGGTCCATGCAGATGATGTCCTCCAGGCAGTACATCACGATGTATCAGAAAAAGTCTCCGAGATCATGACAGAGGAAGTGGTATCCTGCGATCATACAGCAGACATTACCAAGATATGGAATCTTATGGGATTCCACAATTTCACCGGGATCCCTGTGGTGGAAGAGGTCACTACTTCCAGCAGGAAATACAAGAAAATGGTAGGATTTCTCACCAGAAAAGATGTGTTAAAAACAGGAGAGGTCCGCCCGGGGGTAGACAGACAGCGATTTACCAATCCGCCGCCGGTGAGTAAGGTGATGAATCGGACACCCGTGTATATTCGATCGCATGAATCTGTCAATGCATGTGTGGATCTCTTCATCACTCATCGAATTGGACGGATTCCTGTAGTGAAAAATGGATTTGAACTCGTTGGTATTGTGGATAGAGAAGATATATTGAAACTCTATGTGTGAGGAGGAATGGTATATTGAGAAAAATGATACAAGGGCGACTTGACCGGGGATCACGAGAATTCAAGACCCGGGTCCATGAACATGAAGGAGAAGTGATGGGAATAGCACGACGGGAGGTTATCACTGTCCCCCCCACCATATCCATCAAAGGGGCAGCTGAAACCATGTCTGAATACAGGACCAGACGATTACCCATTACCCATCCAGGAACAGAAAAGTTGGAGGGCATTGTCATCACCAGAGACATTATAGATTTTCTGGGGGGAGGAGAAAAACACAGAATCATCTCAGAGAAATATCACGGCAACGTATTTGCTGCAGTCAACGATACTATCCGGGACATCATGAGCCGGGATGTGTTCTTTCTCCGGAATACTGCATCAATCGACGAACTCATCGATTCATTACATGAGAAGAATGTGGGTGGATTTCCCATAGTAAATGGTGAACACAGGGTGGTGGGCATAGTGGAAGAGAGGGACCTGGTGCGGGTCATTGCAGGGGTTCTCACCGGTCAATCAGTATCAGACCTCATGAAGGATTCACCCATCATCATCCCACCGGGAACGACTATAAAGGATACCTGCAGATTCATGATTGTCAATGGAATACGCCGTCTTCCTGTGGTACAGGAAAACGTGCTGGTGGGGCTGGTCACCACCACCGATATTCTGAGTCACTTTGCCTCCAATGAGATATTCAAGTACATGAAGGGAGACCCTCTCACCGAACGAATTCAGAACATCATGACTACCGAGGTGACCACGGTATCACCCATGGCGGATGCAGGAGAGGCAGTGCGCATCATGAAGGAACAGGATGTGGGCTGTTTACCGGTGGTTGATGACACGCTGGTGGGAATACTCACCGAACGTGATCTGTTAACTCTTTTCTAGGGTGATCAAATGGATGTAGTACTGAAAGAGATCATGAAATCACCCCCTATTCATGTGGATAAGGATCAGCGATTGTCACTGGCCATAGATTTGTTTGAAAAACATTCCATTGCTCGACTCCCTGTTCTGGAAGAAGGTGAGCTGGTGGGCATGATCACCCAGGTGGATATCATGGATAAAATCGGGATCTTCAGAGAAGACCTCAAAACCTCCAGTTTCCACATTTCCAGTTGCATGAGTTCGGATCCCATCGTGCTCCACCCCCAGGATTCTGTGGATGAGGCAATCTCTGTATTCTGTGAGAAAGGGATTTCAGGTATTCCCATTGTGGATGAGGAACTCCAGGGCATGGTTACCAAACTGGATGTCATCGGTATCTGCACCTATTCCCAGCTGGTGGAGGACTGGTTCAGGGATGATTATTTCTCCATTTCAGTGGATGAACGGGTGGTGCATGCCCGTCAACTCCTTCTGGAAAACAATGAGCGGTGCCTTCCCGTCATTAATGGGGAATTGAAAGGAGTGATCACCATCACAGATGTGGTATTCGAACTCTACAAATTCAGGGAATTCATCGATAAACATCAGAAGAGCCTGGTGAGAAATATCTCTGTCCTGGAAGCCATGAACCAGAATCCCGTAGTCATCCATGTAACAGATACCCTGAATACCTTACAATCGGTGATGATTGCAGAAAATCTATCCACCCTTCCCGTGGTGGACGACAACCGTGATGTGATAGGGTTGATTTCCAAGGATGAAATGATAGAAGCATTCCGATCCTGTTAATCTTTTCTTTTTTTTACATCATAAATGTTATTTTGTAAGGTATTATATGAATCCCCGCTTCAAAAAGAGTCGAAAAAGCATGAGTACAGGGATGATTTCCAGTCTTCCGATCCACATGTTAAAAATAAGAGCTATTTTTGATATTCCACCCATCCAGGGACCAGTTATTCCCGTGGATAATCCCACATTGCCCTGTGCAGATGCCACCTCGAAAATAACATCTCCCAGCGTAAAGTGTGGGGGTGCAGTCTGGAGTAGCACGAAGATTCCCAGAAACAGGAATACGATCCACAGGAAAGAGATGAGGGCTGCTTCTGAAATTTCCTCATTGGCTTCGGTGGGAGCCAGTGTTTTTGAACCCAGTTTGTAGGAGAGGACGCTGGTGGGTGGAAGTGAGACTCTCTTGAACTTCCAGACCACTCCCTTGTACAGGAGAATGAGCCGAATCAGTTTGATACCGCCCACCGTGGAACCGGCAGCACCTCCAATCACCATGGCGATGGCCAGCACTAACTTGGACGCCTCACTCCAGCTGTACACATCTGCAGTCTGGAACCCGGTGCAGGTTAATGCGGAAATCAGTTGAAAACAGGAATATCTGAAGGAAGAGGCAGCACCTGTATAGGTATCCAGATTGATGATGGTAATATAAGAGATGCTGATTACAGAAATGAGGAAAAAGGCTTTATTCTGGGGATCGGTGAAAAATACCTTATAATTGACCCGGATCATCCGGTAGTGGATGACAAAGGATACCGCCCCTGCAATCATGATGGGAAGCAGGGCATAATCGATGAGCGGGGAATTGTAGGTACCTATGCTCTTATCCACCACAGAGAATCCACCGGTGGCAATGCCGGTCATGGCATGGTTGATGGAATCCCACAGTGGCATGCCTGCCACCCTGAGCAGGACCACGCCCAGAACGGTGTAGATGAAGAAAATCTTCCAGATAGTCTTTACCGTGGATACCACAGAGGGATGGATCTTTTCGGTCCTCCCTTCTGACCGGTATAATGTGTAGGCACCGGTACCCGGCCGGGCGAGGATAGAAAGCATCAATACAATAACCCCCACTCCCCCGATCCACTGCATGAGTGACCGCCAGAACTGGATGGTGTGAGAGAGCTGATCTTCCCGGATCACCATGGTCAATCCTGTACCGCTCCACCCGGAAACGCTCTCGAATAGAGCATCTAAAAAGGGCATGCCTTCCATGAATATCAGGGGAAAGGTGCTGTAGAAGGGAACGATGATCCAGGCCAGTGCAGCTACGATCATGGCGTGTCTCAATCGTGTTTCCTCAGTCACCTCGATGGAGGAGAGCAGCCAGGAAGAACTGTATCCAAAGGCACTGGTGAAGAGGAGAAGGAGAACACCATACCATTCTCTGAAAATTACGGGGACAATGACAGCCACCAGGCATACATAGGAGAAGATTCTCAATACCTGTCCGAGCTCTCTGAATACAATTTTGAAATCAGATGCCAGCGCCATCCCATCATCCCGTGAATAGCTGGGTGATTTCTTCAATTCCCTTGGCCAGCGCGAAGACCGTGACCCTGTCTCCTTCTCTGATCACTGTATTTCCCCGGGGGATAATTATTTCATCATCCCTGGTAATGGCCACAATGAGAGCATCTTTTCGGGTGAGTTTTATATCATCGAGAGCTTTATCTAGAATCTGGGCCTTGGAGGTGACCACGATCTCAAAGATTTCCGCTTCCCCTCCTCCAATGCTCATGAAGTCCCTGATGGAGGGTCTCTGCAGCACCCGGTACAGATATTCTGCCACCGCAGATGCGGGATTTTCCATGACATTGGCACCAATCCGCCTGAACATGAGGGCATGTTCGGGCTGGGATACCAGAGATACCAGGGATTTAATTCCCAGTTCCTTACCCACCAGTATGGTCAGTAAATTCACGGCATCATCATTGGTGGTGGCTACCAGGGCATTGGCCTTTCTGGCTCCTGCATCTGTGAGGGTCGATTTAATGGTGGAATCACCATTGATAGCCATAACATCGAATTTTTCAACAATTTCATTGCATTTATCTTCACTTCTATCTATTACAACCACGTTATGACCTCGTTCGGTGGAGATTTTTATGAGACTCTGGCCGACCCTGCCAGCTCCCACGATTATAATATACATCACTGTGGGAATCAAATGTGTTCTTTATAAAGATACGGCTTACCACAGCCTGCATGGGAAAATGTCGGTGGGAACATACTCTGAGTATGCTCTCATAAGATAGATGCCCGGTGACAGTGACTCCTTCTGGGCAATGAAAGAGTGAATACCCGACAGAACCACAGCTCTCTCTCACAGGAGGGGGATGGAAATGCTTTAAAAGCTCTATGAATACTCATTTTTATCCTCTCTGCAACATAGAGTGCATCCACTTCAAAAAAATAAGAGCATGATTTCCATGAAGATTTCTCTGGAGAAAATCACTCCCATCCAGTTTCTGGTTATAGGATATGTGGCCATCATTCTCCTGGGTTCGGTAGCCCTGAGAACACAGGCTGCTTTAACTACAGGTAATTCCCAATCCTATATCGATGCATTATTTACTGCCACTTCTGCAGTGTCTACCACAGGATTGATCGTGGAGGATACGGGTGCATTTTATTCATTTTTCGGACAATCTATCATCCTGGCGCTGTTTCAGATTGGAGGAATCGGGTACATGGCTTTTGTGGTGCTCATGGTCTATGCTGTGGGGAAAAAACCCTCTTTAACCAGTGCCATCACCCTGCAGGAATCCCTCTCTGGTATCACCCTGGGCAACATGAAAAAATATCTCAAAGCCGTATTTTTCTTCACGGTAGGAATTGAAGGAGCCGGTGCGGTGCTGCTCACCGTATACTGGGCAGGTGAATTTTCCCTTTCCCGTTCTGTATATCTGGGGCTGTTTCATTCAGTCTCTGCCTTCTGCACCTCAGGATTTTCCCTTTTTTCCACCAGCTTCATGTCGTACGACTCCAGTGGTGTACTCACGGTGATAATCAGCTGTATCAGCATTGCAGGAGGGATTGGATTCATCGTGCTCTCTGATATCCGTTCATTTTTACACCGGCAGTTCACCCGGTTATATCCCCGGCAGTTATCGCTGCACAGCACCGTATCTCTGGTCATATCGGGTGTGCTGATGATTTTTGGTATTCTCATCCTCTTTTCGGTAGAATCCGGTGTCGTACCTGTGAAGGAGAGGGCCATCATGGCGGTGTTTCAATCTGTGTCTGCATCCACCACCACGGGATTTAACAGCATTGATATTGCCAGTCTCTCTCAGACCAGTCTCTTTGCATTGATCCTGCTCATGTTCATCGGTGCAGCCCCGGGAGGGAGTGGTGGGGGCATCAAGGTCACAGCCTTTGGATCCATAGTGCTCTTTGTGTGGGCCGTGTTGAAGGGGAGGGAGGATGTGGATGCCTTTTCCTGGCGTATTCCCCGGGGAACGGTGAGAAAATCCTTTGTCGTCGGGTTCATGATGCTGGGATGGGTGCTCGCAGTGACCATGATTCTGACCATTACCGAGTGTAAGACCTTCCTGAATATTCTCTTCGAGGTAGTTTCAGCAGCAGGGACTGTGGGGCTGTCTACAGGAATCACTGCAGAATTAACAGTGATAGGAAAGATCCTGCTTATTGTCACCATGATCATAGGACGGGTAGGCCCCCTGGCCATTGCCTTTTCACTGATTGGCGAACCGAAACCAGTATCATTCAGGGAGGCCAAAGGGAATATCTTTATTGGATAGGGTGAAAAAATGAGAATGAATATGAAATAGAAATGGAGAAGATGTGCATGAAGCAGTTCATAGTGATTGGATTGGGAAGTTTTGGGTATAATCTGGCAGAGTCTCTGGCTGGATTAGGGCATGAAGTACTGGCTATCGATCAGGAAGAGAGAAAAATCGAATCTATCAAGGGGAATGTCACCCATGCAGTCTGTGCAGATGCCACCGATAAGAAAATTCTGGAGAAATTTGTCAGTGGAGATGCAGATGCTGTCATTATCGGGTTGGATGAGGGAATGGAATCCAGTACCTTAGTTGCACTGTATTTGAAGGACATGGGTATGGAGAACGTGATTGTCAAGGCACTGAGTGATGATCATGCTAAAATCTTGAAGGCTATTGGAGCCACCGAGATTATTTACCCTGAAAAGGATGTGGCTGTCCGATTGGCAGAACGATTGAGCACTCCCAATCTTATTGAACATTTACCGTTAACACCCGAATATTCCATCGTGGAGATCACTCCACCGGAGAGGTTCATAGGGAAAACTCTGAGAGAACTGGAGCTGCGTAAAAAATACGGGTTCATCGTCATTGCGGTGAAGGACATGCTTACTGATACCTTCTATTTAATACCGGGAGCTGATTTTAAGGTTCGGGAGAATGTAGTCCTGATGATCATGGGAAAGAAAAAGGATATTGAGCGACTGGAATTATAGTGAGATATTTGATCAATGGATTTTGATTCCAAAGCTTTTTCGTAATTTTTCTGCACGATTGAAAAAGGTTTCAGCGTCTTCAGGTTGGTTGATGTTTTTATAACACTCTGCCAGACCATAATAAATTTTCATTAGATTGAAAGTATCTCCAATTTGAGTTAAAGTTGTTTCAGATTCATGAAATAATTTTACTGCTCGATCATACTTTCCTTTCTGCAAAAAGATGAATGCAATATTGCCATATGTCTGGGCCATGCCGTGCACATCTCCCAGCTTCTC
>AZIF01000286.1_pt1 | contig 11950 bp, 13 predicted proteins | sample 359031 | NCBI WGS metagenome assembly AZIF01 (sample SAMN02429710, study PRJNA222658) | marine sediment metagenome | biome: Sediment sample; isolation source: sample MGS-PRI from oil contaminated site at the harbour of Priolo Gargallo... | place: Italy: Priolo | collected 2011-03-08 | depth 6 m m
ATAAGCTCAGGGGCTTATATATTTCATGTATAAGCTCAGGGACTTATATATTTTATGTATAGCTTAAAATTAAGTTTTTTTTTAAATTACAAGATAACAATTATACTTATAATTATAACATCGGCTTTCTTTGCTTCCTCGTACAATTCACGTGCTTTTTTAGCCTTTCGGTATTCTCTTTCTAATGCAGGACTACTATTGAGAAAAACATACCCTGGTTTTTTATCAGTATCTTTACATTTTATCCAATGCGTTATAACATCTATTTGATTTTTTTCAGCATAATTTTTAAGAAAATAAAGGAATGATAAATTATGCGTAAAAATTATCACTTGTCGATTTTTAGCCTCTGAAACCAGAAGTGATGCAATTGTATCTCTCCACTCTAAATCAAGAGATGTTACAGGGTCATCCAATTTAGTCCGTAAGGTATTCAGCGTTTTACAAAAAAAAGAGTTGATAAAAAAGTATAAAAACTCAAATATTGATCATTTCTATAGATTGTATTAACCGGGGAATCCACCGTCTCCAGGTCCTCCTCCACCACAAGGTATGATATTTATATCTCCAAAAGGTCCAAAGGGGAATCCTTTCAGTTGACTCATTTTTTCACCTCTCCTCTAATGTTATAATAACTCTCCTCTAATGTTATAATAATAGTATTAATTTTTTGTATATAAATTGTGGATTTTTCTTATATTACATAATCAATTTCTTAATTTAAGAGAGAAAATTAAATTATCAGAATAATTTGCCTTCATAAATAAAATATTTTGTGCATATATTCCCTTATAGAAATCTAAAAATCATCATCATACTCACTTCACCGAAACCTTTATATATCAGGTCAATAATATTGACTGACTGTCAGTCAGTAATAGATTAATATGCATGCTCCCATAATGAAAGAGAGGGATACCATGGTCAGGACGACAAAAGACCCTGAAGTGAGACGAAAAGAACTCATAGATATTGCAATCTCCTTATTTGCAGAGAAAGGCTATGAAAATACATCGGTTTCTGATATTGTAACCCATGCTGATGTGGCTCAGGGTACATTTTATTACTATTTCAAATCAAAGGACGAAATTTTAGATGCTATTCTGGAGATGAGTACAGAGGAAGTGAAACAGGGAATGGAGATTCTGGCTCAACAGGATATTGATGCTGTTTCAAAATTGCTGGGATTCTTCAACATATTCTATTCTATTTTCAGGAATCGAGAACGAATTTACAACTACCTGCATGAGGAAAGCAATGCCCTGCTTCATCTCAAGGCTGAAAAGAAAATTTTTCCTCTTGTGGTTCCTATATTCACAGAAATCATCGAACAGGGTGTGAAAGAGGGTGTATTTTCCACTTCCCATCCACGGGCAGCGGCAGTATCTGTGTTTGCTTCTATCGATGCATTACATGAAGACAGTGGAAAAATCGATAATCTACGGGAAATCGAAGCCAGTTTATACGATGATGAGTATGTCAGAGCCATCTTTGATATTATTGAACGAATAGTGGGTGCTGAATCAGGTATTTTGCTTGAATTTTTTCAGAAATGGTGGGCAAAAAGGAACATGAAATGATTTCATGAATCCTTTTTTTTCTATTCTTTACTGACTGATATTCAGTCAAAAGGTGATACAATGAATGAGACAAAAATGAAAAAACACAGGAAAAATCTCCTGGCAATACTGGTACTGGGCTCTGCCAATAATCCCAAGAAATCGCTTGTAGTCATGGGAATCATCACCGTGCTCTTTTTGATCCCTGCTTCCCGGCTCACAATCGAAAGTGATCTGGAGGGGTTCATGGGAGATGATGTCCCCCCAGACATTGAACAGTTTCAGCTGATATCCTCAGAATTCGGAGAACAGGAACTGGTCACTATCGTGGTAGACTGTTCACAGAGCACCCCGGAAGCAGCTGAAGGATATGTTGAAGAACTGGCAGAGAGGTTACAGGAATATGAGTGGTTTACCAGCATACAGTACAGCCAGACATTGGATTTTGCTCAGCAGAACCAGATACTGTATGTACCTGAAGAACATTTACAGTTTCTGCTGGATCCTGATGCTACTCCCGAATCGGTAACACAACTATATGGGCATATTACTGCGCAGATGAATGCACCATCCTATATAGTTTCAGAAACAGGATCGTTATATCTCCTCAACATGGTGCTCAGCACGGCAATAACCGATATCAATGTGCGAACAGAGATTTTTGAAAGTCTCCACTCATTGATCCAGGAAGTCCAGACTCAAACCGAGGAATACGAAAATTTAGAGATAGGAATAACAGGGGGCATGATGGTCATGGATTATGAAACAGACCAGATGGCTATCAATGACATCTTCCTCACCGTCATTGTGGCCTTTGTCCTCATACTTATCCTGCTCTTTATATCGTTCAGGGGTCTCTCTCTACCCTTTCTCATGCTCGTACCACTCATATGTGGTATAATCATAACAACAGGTGTACTATCCCTCATCTATGGATCACTGCATATGTTTGCAGCAGTCTTTGCCGTGTTATTGCTGGGAATAGGAATAGATTTCAGTATTCATTTCCTGAACAGATTTCTGGAAGAAATCACAGATCACAATGATATGCAACAGGCGTTCAGGACAACATCTATGAGCACGGGAAGAGCCATTCTCCTGGGAACACTGACCACCGCCACTGCATTTGGAGCGTTATATTTTAGCAGTCTGCTGGGAGTGGTGCAGATGGGTGTCATCCTGGCCATTGGACTGCTTATCACACTCGTCTGTGTACTGGCACTGCTCCCTGCACTGATTACCCTGCGGCTTACATGGGGTTCGTTACGGAAAAAATTACATAAGCGGGCTACATTCAGTATTCTGCACAGAATTGGGAGGTTCTCCTACCGACATGCACCGCTCATGGTCCTATTCCTGCTGGTTATCGGAGGACTCTTTGTATACCGGGCACCTCAGGCAGAAATGAACGATGATATCCATGCATTACAACCAAAGACAGTCCCTGCCTATGAACAGCTGGAAAAGGTGAAAGCCCATTTCAATTATTCAGAGGATCATCTGCTCAGTGTTGCAGACTCCTATGAGCAATTAACAGACTATGTCACGCGATTCGAACATGTCGAAGAAATTGTAATGGTGGAATCAATCCTCACCTTCCTGCCACCCAATCAGACTGAGAACTTGGCTCTCATATCTGAGGCATTACAGCTTCACCCCGAATTTGCAGCTCTTCCCTGGATTCCTGAGAAAGCCATGACCTGGAGAGACCTACCACCTCAGATACAGAAGGACTGGGTTTCTTCGAGATCAGATGAACAGAGATTTCTCATACGCATTACCACCCGTGGAGATATCTGGGATAAGGCATACAGGAACAGAATCCTGACACAGATAGAAGACACCATACCTGTGGTATCCCGATCTATCATGTGGTCTGCCTTTGTGGACATGCTGACTCGTGATGTGCAGTGGATCACCGCAGCCATTATAGCTCCAATCTTTCTCATCGTCTACATCGGCTTTGGAAGAAAAAATCCACTCTATGCACTGCTCTCCTTTGTACCCGTATTCTTTGGAATTTCAGGAATACTCGCCTTATCCGGGCCACTGAATATAAGCCTGGATATAGCTTCGGTGATGCTCATACCCTTAGTGGTAGGTATAGGAATCGATGATGGAATCCATATTCTCCAGCGCTATCTAGAAGAAGGAACAGGATCCATGCCCTCCGTGATTCACAATACAGGCCGAGCAATTTTTTTGACCACTGCCACCACCTGCATAGCCTTTTCCTCATTTCTCATTGCAGAACACCCGCAGATACAATCCATGGGTAAGATTCCCGTTCTGGGATTGATACTCTGTTTCATAGCAGCAATAGTCTTCATACCGGCTCTGGTACGGCTAATAGCCGAGAGAACCCATTGAATATTTTTTTTCTTTTTTCTTTTTTTTCATTTATTAGATTAGGATTTTTTCTCTATCGAGCATAGTGTGCCAGTGCTCTATTCATGATGTTACAGAGCCTGATTTTGAGCAATATGGGAGGAACACTTATATACACATTCATAAAGGCATTTTTAATGAAGGATTTCATACGGAGAATAGCACTGTCACTCTCCACAGGGTATATTCTCTTCTACTTTTCTGAACTTCTGTTCTGGGCGAAATACAGGCCTGACTCCATGGCGCCAGGAGAATTATTCTGTACCTACGCTGTGTATTCCCTCCTGACCTTTGTGTTTCTCTCAATACTGTGGACATTCAGGGTACAGGATATCTGGGGATGTATACTGGCAGGAAGCATCTATGGCTGGCTGGTGGAAGGAGTTGTGGTGCAGACCATGTATGAGGCCTTCCCTCTTCAGATATCCTGGACAGGATTAGCCTGGCATTCTCTCATCAGCTGTGTGTGTGGATGGTATTATGTGAAGAAGACATTATCACAGAACAACTATAGAAGGACAACAATGATATCGCTGCTCATAGGCCTGTTCTATGGATTCTGGGCCATGAACTGGTGGGTTGAGGATCAGGTCATAATTCCGTTGGGGGAATTTTCACTGTATGTATGGAGCTCCAGTCTCCTGCTCATTGCCAGTTACGCTGTGACAGATAGAATCCCTGTTGATTCATTTCATCCTTCGAAAATAGAACAGGGGATCGTCTACAGCATTCTTGCATTCTTCTTTGCAGCAACGATCTGGGTACAACCCCTGGCTCTGGTTATATGCCTACCATTACTGCTGTTCACCTGGTATGTATTGAGGAGGAATAGAACATCTGTATCTGCAGAGAATAGGAGTGTTAGTGTTATTCAGCTGGTGCAGGGGAATACAAACAGGGTGCAGTATGCCATCCTGCTGGGTATTCCATTCATGGCAACGGTATGGTATGGGTGTGCGCTCTTCCTGGGGATTTTCTTTCCCACCAATATCGTCGTCTATGTGGTAATGACTCCCCTGGGATTCGCTTCATACTTACTGGCTGTCCTCACCATTCTGAGACGATAATTGTATTGTGTGTGGAAAGGTTTTAATATTCTCTCAGCCAGAAGGAGGAGGTGATATGGTGGAATATCGTCAGTTGGGTAACACTGGTATCGAGGTGAGTGCCATAGGATTGGGAACCGAATATTTGAATAAGCAATCACAAACAACAGTCACCTCTGTGGTGCATACTGCAATAGAAAGGGGAGTAACCCTCATTGACATTTTGTTCACCTTCGATGCATATCTGGAACATCTGGGCACTGCATTGAAGGGGTACAGGGATGATGTTTTACTCCAGTTCCATATTGGGTCTGGAACATATAAGGGCCAGTATAAAAAGACACGGTCGATCACTAAATGCAAATCTCTCTTAGAGACATCTCTTTCTGCCCTGCATACCTCATATGTCGATATTGCTAATATCCATTTCGTGAACACAGAGAAACAGTATGCAGATCTCCTAGAGAGTGGGGTGATAGAATATGCTCACCAGCTCAAAGAGGAGGGAGTGGCTCGATTGGTGGGAATGAGTACCCATTCTGTTTCTGCTGCCCTGGATGCTGCCCGGAAAAAAATAGTGGATGTGATCATGATTCAGATAAATCTGGCCAATAATGCCCTGCCAGGGAGAAATGACATGCTCTCTGCCTGTGCACGGGCAGGGGTGGGTATTCTGGCCATGAAGCCTTTTGCAGGAGGAAAGCTTCTCCAGCAGAATAAAAAGGTTCGCATTGGAAAATATCAGACAGCAGGACTCAGTTTGACCAAAAAAATATCTCCCTCCATCACACCGGTGCAGTGCATCAGTTATGTGCTTTCCCAGGTAGGGGTGTGCAGTGCCATGACTGGAGTGAAAAATGTCGATGAATTACAGGCTACCCTGGTTTATGATGGAGCCACTGACCAGGAAAAAGATTTTTCCGGGTTGCTGGAAGATTTTCAGGAATATGTGACTGGAGAGTGTGTTTATTGCAACCACTGTTTACCCTGTCCGTCTTCCATCGATATCGGTCAGACCATACGATTATTAGATCTGGGGCAGCATGGTCTCACACCAGAAATCAAAGAGCAGTATGAACAGCTTGGAGCGCGGGCATCTGATTGCATCGAGTGTGGAACCTGTGTGGAACGCTGTCCCTTTCAGGTAGCAGTGATGGAAAAAATCAAAGAAGCAGCACTAGTATTTGAATCTTCTCCATAGGCTGAGAACGGCGATCCTGGACTTCCAGGGGCATATTTACATGGGGCTGGAGATTGCAACAGTCGATTTTATTACCATGCAGGAGTGTGGTGTACAAGGTGTAACACATGGCAGATGAGATGATAGCATATTGTGGGATCGTGTGTACTGAATGTCCTGCATTTCTGGCGAAACAAACAGATGATAATGAATTGAGAAAAAAGACAGTGGAAAAATGGTCCACTGATGAGTATCCAGTCACAGAGGACGATATAAATTGTGATGGGTGTCTCAGTACTGGACACCTTTTCATGTTCTGTAATCAGTGTGACATTCGTTCCTGTGGAACAGAAAAATCTGTAGAGAATTGCGGATGGTGCACAGAATATCCCTGTGAGAAGCTGGAAAAAGCATGGAAAATGATGGGATCTCCTGTGGGAAGAGAACGATTAGATGCCATACATAACCAGAAATCCACATGAGCTTCTCTATAGAAACTACATTGCCTGAATTTTTTCTGTAGAGGGATTGAACTTCTCTTTACATGGGTGATTTGATGAATATGGTACATGTCCTCTTTATCTGCCAGCACAATTCTGCCCGTTCTCAGATGGCAGAAGCGTTTCTCAATACTACATATGGTGAAACCTATACTGCTCACAGTGCAGGAATTGAGCCAGGTCCATTACATCCTGTGGTGGTAAAGGTGATGAAGGAGAAGGGAATAGATATTTCCCACAATCGGTCCAAGAGTGTGAGAGAATTTCTCAATACAGCTATCGATTGCGTGGTGACAGTATGTGATCAGGCTCAAGAGACCTGTCCCTTCTTTCCGGGAGCCCATATATACATCCACAAAGGGTTCACCGATCCTTCCAGCATTACTGGAACACCTGCATATGTGGAAGAACAGGTGAGAGCAATACGTGATGAAATCTGCGAGTGGATCATTGAGACCTTTGATCCCTCTCAATTTGAAAAAAACATGGAAAAGATTAAATAACATGGAATAACACATCATATGGTGATACAGTGAATGAAAAGACTTTTCCATTAGGAACAGAATTCCATCCGTCTCTTCAGTTCAAGAAGCTCTATTATATCTATCTCTTGTTGATAATTATTATTGGGTTCTTGCCCTGGTATCTTCCCATAACCATTGCGCTCATTTTCTTTGTCAGTACCCCCACCTCGTCTGTGGTAATTGCCATTCTCACAGTGATCTTTCTCGTACCGATACTCATTACGCTCTACTGGATTCCTAAATACTATCGTTCCATCCGCTATAAGCTGACTGGTAGTGAAATCGAATGGAGAAGAGGGGTATGGTTTAGAAAAACAGGTATTGTGCCCTATAATCGAATAACCAATGTGGATATCTCACAGGGACCTATTTCCCGAAAGCTGGGAATTGCTTCTTTGAAAATCCAGACTGCAGGATATTCTGTGCCTTCAGGAGGCATGGGAGGAACAGCAGAGATCAAACTGGAGGGAATAGAACAGTATGAAGAATTACAGGAATCTATCATGTCCCATGTGCGGGGAAAGAGACCGGTAGCTGTGGAAACATATGAAGAAGAAGATATTCAGATGAAAATGCTGGAAGAACTGGAGAAAATTCGGACCATACTTGAAAAATCATCATAGATTTATCTTTTTTTTCTTTCTCTCTCCTCTTTTTGTTTTTTAAATTTCAGTGATTCCCTAGAGATTTTTCACTCCTGTCTTATCAACACCTTTAAGTAATCTCTAGGAATTATCTATTTGGAGATACCCATGACAGACTATGAACCGGAGACTGCGACCTGGGTATCTGGGAGGAAGATATCATGGAGTATCCCTTGCATAATGAGTTAGAAAAGGAGTTGCTGGACGATGAGAAGCTCCTCTGGACAGGTCGCCCCTATCCATGGAGTATTTTCAACAGGATGGATTTTTTCATAATACCTTTCAGTCTCATATTTGGAGGAATTGTATTTATCATGGGATTTTTTTTCTTTAGAAACGAAGGAATTCTTAAAGTTATTGGTACTGTATTAATGGCTATTGCTTTTTATTTTGTCATTGGCCGATTTTTTTACAAGTTCTGGAAAAAAAAGAGGACTTTTTATGCAGTTACTGATAAGAGAATAGTACTCTATACCCATACCTTCATGAAAAAAACCCAGTCTACATATATTGATACACTGCCCACCCTCAATAAATCAGTGGGATTTGGAAAGCGGGGGACCCTGACATTTGGCAACAGACCCTTCTACAATGCACTGTATGCCAATACTGGACTGGATTTTCTCATGGGATTCTATGGTGGTGATGTCCCCACCTTCTACGATATCGAGGATGTGGAGACAGTATATGCTCTGGTCAATTCATTGCGGTTAGCCCAAAAACAAAAAGAAAAAGGAACCTAAAAATAAAAATGAGAATAACATGAAAAGATGCGAAAAAATCCTCTTATAATCCACAGACGATTTCTGATTCAAAATCGAATAAAACTTCTTTTTCTTTCTTATAGGTGAGGGTCATTTTTCTCTCTTCAGTAATTTCACCCAGTGTGGAGCAGGTAATATTTCGCTCTGCAAAGATATCTGTTACTTTTCCTACAGCATCTTCTCTGACTGTGAGGATGAATCCATATCCAGGATACATTTTCAAAAACGCAGAGAGGGCTATATTTGGGGGAACAGGAATTTTTTCTATATTTAACTCCGCTCCCACCCGGGATGTTTCCAGCAGCATGGCGATGGAGCCTAGAATCCCCGGATTTGACACATCTTTACAGGCTGTCGCCAGCTTCTTTTGAGATATGAGGGGAAGGGCACTCAATTTGAAGAGCACATCCTCTGATGATGCAAAAGATGTGGAATCCCAGTTCATAAAGGTCTTGTACTGGGAGCCTTTCAAGTCCAGTGCCAGCAGCAGTGTTTCTCCAGGAGCAGCATCAAAGCTGGTGAGCAGAGAGTGGGCCTTTCCCAGGATAGTCACAGCCACAGAGGTGGATGAGTCGGGATGGATATGTCCCCCCACCATAGGGACCCTGAATTTCTCACAGCCTTTTTGCAAGCCTTCCAGCATGAGATGAGCATCCTTCCTCTTCATGGAGAGGACATTGACCATGGCTACCGGTTTACCTCCCATGGCATACACATCATTGACATTGACCAGTACTGCACAGTATCCTGCCCAGAAGGGATCAGATGTGAGGTGAGACCAAATGCCATCTGCTGCCAGTAGCAGATATTCATTCTTCCAGGGGATGGCAGCTGCATCATCACCATAGTTGAACAGTCCGGTCCCATACTGGAGGGTTTTCTGTAAGGGGTGCATGAATGCTATATCTTTTTTCCGGGTCAATCCTCTGTAGGTTTTTATTTCATGTATCAATTCAGTCAGCATATTCGACCTCTAACTCTTTCAATATGGTTTTCCGTATATTCACAAAATCTGGGGATGTACGGTCCCGTTCTCTTTTGAGTGGTATTGGATAATCCTTTTTAATGGTAGCCGGTCTCCTGGTTAAAATGGTGACCCGGTCTCCCAGGAACACAGCCTCATCCACATTATGGGTCACAAAGACAATAGTCTTGTGGGTTTTCTGCCAGATGCGCAGCAGTTCTTTTTGCAGCATATTCCGGGTCTGGGCATCCAGCGATACAAAAGGCTCATCCATGAGGAGGATTTCGGGGTTGGTGGCCAGTGCACGGGCAATGGCTACTTTCTTCTGCATTCCTCCTGAAAGTTCATGAGGGTAGGCATTTTCAAATCCTTCCAACCGGAATAAATCCAGCATATCTCGAATAATATGAGTGCGCTTTACCTGAGGCACTTTCTGGATTTCCAATCCGAATTCCATATTTTTCCACACTGTCCTGAAGGGGAAGAGAGAAAATTCCTGAAATACATAACCGATTTTGGGACTGACTCCCTGAGAGAGGGAATTATCGATGTAGATGGATCCTTCATAGGTTCTCAACCCGGCAATACATTTTAACAGTGTGGTCTTTCCACATCCGGAGGGCCCCACCATACACAGCAATTCTCCCTTATCTACTGAAAAGGAGACACTGTCCAGGATGGAGAGGTCTCCAATTGATTTGGTGACCTTCTCAAGTCTGATCACGTTTCCACCTCACCAGTCTCCCTTCAATCCATCTCAACCCGAGATTCATTCCATAGCCAATGATTCCAATAGTAATCATGCCGGTGATGACGATATCTGCTCGACCCAGGTCTCTGGCTTCCATGATCATGTATCCCAGTCCCAGGGGTGTCTTCAATCCTGTCAATTCTGCAGCCACCAGGCACATCCAGGCAATACCCAGACCCACCCGTAACCCTTCCAGAATGACAGGGAATGAATTGGGGATGACAATTTTCCTCAGAATTTCGTTATCTGTGGCCATGAGTACCCGTCCTGCCTCCACCAGATAAGGGGGTGTTTCTCTAACTCCTAAATAGGCATTGCTCAGGATGGGGAAAAATGCACCGATAAATATGATGAATACTTTGGATTCGAACCCGATACCGAACCACAGCATGGCCAGGGGTATCCATGCCAGGGGAGGAATCGGTCTGATAACTTCCATAATCACAGAAAAATGTTCCATGGTGGGAGACCATCCCATGAAAATTCCCAGGGGAACGGCAATGAGTACGCCGCAGATGAAGCCTGCCACCACTCTCCACAGACTCACCAGGGAGTGTACCATCAATTCTCCGGTCCCTATGAAACCCAGCATGGTTCTGCCCACCTCCACAGGGCCTGGTAAAAAGCGGGAGTGCACCAGGAGGGCCAGAATCTGCCAGAGGAAAATACATGAGAAGACGATTACAATTTTTTGGAGTTTCATCTCCTCATCTCACAACAATGGCTGATCCCTCGTTGTTGACTCCCCCGATGATAATGATGGGAATGTTGAGATTTAATCGCTTGGTGCTGGCAGGGGCAATTCCTAAATACCCCATGTCTATGTCCTGTGAACCAAAGGCATCCATTTCTTCGGGTCCTGCAGAGAATACATAGAGCTCTACCTGTAAACCAAATTCATCGAAAAATCCCTTTTCTTTCGCCACGAACAGGGCCAGTTGATGGAGATCTGCTTTCAAATATCCAATCCGTACTGGTTTGTTGACCTGTGTGGTACAGACAAACGTCACTGCATCCTGGATAAGGTCGGTGTTGATAAAGGATTCCAGGAATGTATCTATATCTCCCACATCATCAGGAGATACATAGTTCATATCCAGGAGGGCCTGTACATAGTCCTTGATACCCTGGTAATTTGGTTCATACACAAACTCGATAGTTTCCATGGATTTTGCCACCACCTCTCTGGGCATACCCGTGAATTCCACACCAATGTCTATGGCTTCTTCAGGATGTTCCTGAATGAATGTGGTGGCTTTCACATGTGCTGCAAGCACCGCTAATGCCACATCGGGATTATCTCTATAAAATTGTTCACGTACTGCCACAACACAGCAGGGATGATGGGGCCAGATATCTCTGGATGTCACCAGCAGTGTATGCCCATTGGAAAAGGCTCTCCCCGGGTAGGGCTCCCAGGCTATGAATCCATCGATTTCTCCTTTTTCCAGAATGGCTATCATTTCAGGGGGTTTCACAATGACCACATTGACCGAGATATCATTATCTGAAAGAAATCTCTGCAGAAGAAAATCCTGGACAGTGGCTTTTCCAGGAATGGCAATGGTTTTTCCTTCTAATTCTTCAATGGATTGGATCGTTTCCTGTTTCTGAGACAGGCATCCTGCCA
>AZIF01000087.1_pt1 | contig 11898 bp, 15 predicted proteins | sample 359031 | NCBI WGS metagenome assembly AZIF01 (sample SAMN02429710, study PRJNA222658) | marine sediment metagenome | biome: Sediment sample; isolation source: sample MGS-PRI from oil contaminated site at the harbour of Priolo Gargallo... | place: Italy: Priolo | collected 2011-03-08 | depth 6 m m
TGTAATAACAGATATCGACCAATCGACAAAGACAATTACTTTTGCAGCTTTAACGAATACTTACACTGCTGCTTTGACAACTGTTTATCGGGCAGATTGGAAACTGGAAATTGCATTGAAAGATAAGACAGGCGCTTATCAAAAAGTTGAGGAGTGGAAAGATGTGCCTTTTGCCAAGTCGGATTCTTTAGGTATGCCGTTATTAGTAAATCATGTCATTTCTGGCAGTGACTATGTTATTGTTACACACAATGCAAGCAACTCGTCGGCTGCTGGCGACAATTTCCCAGCGGATGTTACATCATGGACAGCTCTATCGAGTGGGTCTGATGGCACTGCTGCAACTGATTCAGATTGGAACACTTTAGTTGATGATTTTGTCAATGAGGATTTTATGATCTTGTTAGCGCCTGAATCCACGAGCAAAACTCATAATTTGAATATGGCTGTATGGACAACTACCTATGAGAACGCTTGTTATTTTGCTCAAGCTGCTAATGAAGCATCGGAGGCTACTTTGACAGATTTTGGGGCGTCGTTGAGAAGTTCGATAAGGTTTGCCATGATTAAAAGTGATAAATGGTTTGAGATTGACAACCCTGAAGCGGTAGGGAAGAGGGCTATTCCTCCAGTCGGATATGCTGCTGCCCATTATTTTAATTCGGTAAGTTTGTATGGTATTGCTAAAGTATCTGCTGGCTGGAATTATCCTGTGAATACGAGTGACAGATTGCTTGATGCTAATGGATTGATACACGATGACAATAGTGGGGTTGGCGAAGTTCTTATTACTGATTATTCAGTGAACATCGCAAGATATACAAAAGGTGTAGGTGTGACTTTTAATTCGGCACGAACATTAAGCTCGGATGCTGGATATAAAGATGAGAATCAAATTATGGGATGGTTGTTTATTAAAAAGTCTTTTTATCCTCGTTTGCAAAGTATGGAACAAGAGCCTGCTGGTGTGGATGCACAGGAACAGCATTACCGAGAGGCACGGTCTTGGTTTTTACAGCATTATAAAGCTGGGGTATTTTTTAAAGGTCAAAAAGAGGACGGCTCGAAAACTACTATTGACGATGTAGTAATGATCAAGAATGATTTTAGTGTCAATACTCTTGCCGACATTCAGGCGGGTATTGAACGAACAATAGCGCAAGTTATATTTATGCCAACAATTGAAACACCTGTTCTTGAATTGGCAAGCGCTGCTGTAACAACGATAAGGGCATAGGAGGTTGATTAATGGCTCGTGAAATGGTTTTACTTTGGGAATTTCAGGTTGATAATGTTGTTTATTATCCTGTCAGTATTACAAGACCTTCGAAGAAGGAAGGTTTTATCGATGCGCCTGTTGACGGGGATGTGAAGTATAAAATAGCAGATGGCGTAAAAGAGATAAAGGAGATTGAAGTCAAGATAAATGTTAAGACTGATTTAGCTTCATTTACGGCTTTAAACGCTTTGGTAGAAGGTCAAGAGTTGTATGATATTTCAGTTGTTGCAAGAGACAGAACTCAAGCCCCTGTTTTGGAATATCTTTTGACAGATTGTGAGATATTGGCAGGTGAGACAGAAGCAGCGGATAGGGATTCAGTAGCGGGAGAGGTTGCAAACTATATTTTCTTGCCGCAAGATGTAGATTTGCTTTAAGGAGGTGGGATGTTTCGTTTATATGTGGGATTAAAGCGGGATAAGTGGTATAATTACGCTGAGATTCAGGAGTTGAAGGGCGGTAATCTTGCTGTTTTGAAAAACTATGATAACTCTGGCGGGTCAATGATGAAGAAGTTTGTATTCGGTTGTATGCCGAAGTTGTATACTGAAAGCGGTGAAGAATACGAGATGACCGAAAAGGACGCTGGGGACATTAAAATTGTTGATGTTTGGAAAATTGGCATGGAAGTGATGAAGCAATTCGCTGGTCAGGAAAAGCCTGTTTTTGATGAATTTTTTTATTGTTCGGTTTGTTCGACTTTGAAGAATGAGCGATATACACTTGTACGAGAAAATTGGTCGGATTTGATTGAGCATGGAATTGTCGATGAGATTTTTTTAAACGATTATGACGATTGCCGATGGTGGACTGAATTACCGAAGGGATTAGAGATTGAAGGTTCAGGGACTTTAGCAAGTGGGACGTTTACACGGATTCAACAAGAATTATTGTCAATAGATCAGCTTATTACTATCCAGAACACTCCAGGGCGACTGGATACAGATGCCGATTATGTTTATTCAGTATGGGATGAGCAGATTTGTCATATTGAAGGTTTTACGGATAGGGATTTAACCGTATATGTTAAGCGTGATAAGAAAAAGTCATTTTCTGAAAAGTATTTTAAACATCAGGCAGATATTGATGCGATGTATGATGCAAAATTAAAAGTAGGGCTCGAAGATCAATTTAGATCGGTTGAATGTAGGCACTGTAAAAATGAGATAGGCGGGAGGTTGGACTTCACAAATTTTTTCGGTTTCCTATTTCCATCTCCGAGTACCCGAAGAGACAGGAAGGTTATTTAGTTTATTTTTCAATTGGAGATGAGAAATATCCGTATAATAATATAGACATGAAACAGCGTGCATATTGTTTTAATAACTTGTTAATAGCTGTTGATTATTATTTTCATGTTTGTAGAGTGTTAAGGAATGTTTATAAATGGTCGCCGTTAGTTTGTGATGAAATAAGTTTAACAAGGCTTGAGCAGATATACGATGAAACGATAGAGGACAACACAAAAGAAAATGTCTGATGTAACCGTAAGAAAAGACATAGTCGTTCGATTTATAACTGATATGCAGAAAGCGAGGAAAGACGCTAAACTGTATGAGAATCAGGTGAGTCGGGTTGGCGCTGCTTCCGGCAAGGCTGGAATGGCTGCTAAAGGTATGGGTGCAAGTAGTGGATTGGCGATGTCTGGCATGGCTGGTATTGGCGGAGCTGCTTTAAGTACGATAGCTCCTATCGCTGCGGTTGGGGCTGGATTATATGTTGTTAAAAAAGGGTTTGATAAAGTTCTTGAAGCTGGCAAAGAAGCCGAAGACGCTTTGACTACTTTAGGCGTTATGTTCAAATCTGAAGCGAAGGGTATGGAGGTGTACCAAAAGGCTTTAGAAAGAAGTGTTGTCACTCCGTATGATCCAAGAGACATCGTCGCTGCAAGTGTACAAGCGCAAGGCTATATTGGAAAGGCCGGGAATGTATTTACGAAGGGTCTTTATGGCATGAAAAGTGATGCGATGACTGTTATAGCTGACATGGCGGCGTTTAGTGGGCAAACAGCGGTTGAAGCTGCGACAGCTCTTTTTCGTGCTGATTTACAATTACTTGATAAGTATGGCGCTGACGCAAGGCGAGTATATGCTGAAGCAAAGAAAAAGGGCGCACTCGGAACACGTGAGTTTGTTTCCGAGTTTGTGCGTGGCATGAGTGAAATTGATACATGGATGGGCATGAGTGAGAAAAGATCGCAAACTATGAGCGGTATAATCTCGACTATCAAAGGGAATTTTGGTTTGATATTCACTTATCTTAGCGGCGCTACTTCAACTCAAGTGACGTTGTGGACAAAATTGAAAGGTATGATTAAAGGTTTTTCGGATGCTTTCGGCGAGTTCGTTAAACAAGCAAAACCATATTTAGAAGATTTAGGGGCGTTGGTCGGAGACATGTTTAGTACATGGAAAGATTTGATTATTGAGGTTTGGGGGATAGTATTTCCGATTATCAAAGGTATTTTTGGGACAGTGTTTGTTTATGCTAAACTACTCTGGACTGTTGTTATTAAACCGATTTTAAAAATTTTAACTTTTGGGCTAAAGTTAGTCAAAAAGTTTTTCGGATTCTTTTTGAAGCTTGATAGCGCTGGCGGTATAATGAAAAGGATAATGTCTTGGATGGAGAAGTTTACAAGCCACATGGAGATCGTGTTTGCTTTGGGTGATAAGATGTTTACTAATATGTTGGAGACTTTCGATAAGTGGCTAGTTGCTTTTGACAAAGGGCTTGATGCTATATTCCTTAAAGCTACTCGTATTTTTGGGCTTGCTCCCGAAACGGTTGAGGCAAAAGGCGGGAAGAAAGAAATTGATGAGGTTAAGCGATTCCGTGAATTAAAGAAAAAGGAAGGGGCGGAAAAGGCAAGACAGCAAATAATAAAAGAACGTGGGAATGACCAAAGTTTCAATTCTCCTGTATTGCCGTTAAATCGTGGTAGTGGTTCTATAAAATATGACAATAGACAATATGCTAACGATAGAAGCCAAAGAAATTCACACAACGTAATATATAATTATAATTATTTTACTGATTCTAATATTCAAGACGTATTAGATCAATCGGGGATAGCTGGTTAAATGAAGCCGAAGTTTACATCATGGAAAATTGAAGCTAATGGGCAAGACGTTACCAGGATGTACGGAAGATATATACAGGGCATAGAAGTAGCTTATAAAACGAATAGTATACCTATGGCTACGCTACAAATAGTATCCCCGTCTTATTTTGAGGATATATTTGAAACAGGCATGGAGATTAAAATTTTCATGGGTTTCGATAGAAACAATATAGAGATGTTTAAAGGGAAAGTCATATCATCTCCTAATGGTCGAGCCGAGAATCTTATTAGTATGACAGTCAAGTTATTGGGTGAAACTTCGGCGTCTACGAAGAATCAAAAGACAAGAATTTTCAAGATTCCTAAAATATCAGTTATTGTACAACAAATTGCCGCTGAAAATGGGTATACTCCTATAGTAGTAGTAGCGAATGATATGATAGATATATCGGATATGCCGATTCAAAATAAACAAACCGATTTACAGTTTATTAATCAGCTTGCAGAAGATTCAAATTGTATTTGGTGGACTTGGGATAAATATTTTTATTTTTATGATTCTGATCTTGCGCATAGCGCAGGTGATCTTTTGAAAAAGCCTGATATTTATAATAAAGACTTATCGCCTATTTATAAATTAGCTTATCGAACTGATTTGATAAAAAATAATGTTGCAAGTATAGAATGGAAATTTAAGCAAGCTCAAGGAAGCGCCCCTGGACAAGCTGCTGTAAAGTCTTTCGGAGAGGCGGGGGAAGAATTTTCAACAAGAGATTATGAAACCACTTATCAGGGTGTACGGTATCGAATTAAGCCGGAGATTATTGCAAGTTTTAAATCGAATAAAGAAGTTTGGAAATATTTAGCTATAAAACTTAGCTCCGGAGTAAACGGACACGAGGATTTTATTAAGCAATATATGAAGCCGATTCCTAGATCGGGCAAGATACACGAAGGTAAAAACTATGTCGCTACTCACAAAATGAATGGCATGGAAGCAGAGGTTATGTTAAATCAAGGTGATCCAGCCTTGAGACCGCCTCGAACATGTAGCATTACAGATGGGACAAAGAATCCGTCTGCGCATTCTTCTTTTCTCCCAGATTTTCTTATGTCTGGAGTTGGGACTACAAGGTGGTTCTGCAATGAAGTTACAACGAGTTTACAGAATGGAATGATAAATACAAAGTTGAAGGTGACAAGGTGAGCGGACACGGAATAATAATAAATCTTAGTTCATATTTACCTTTTGTTTTTCAGTTTAATCCTGAATCAGTAGATACTGAAAAACCTATCAATTATGTTGATCTTGTAAATATTGGTGGATCGTCACGGGAAAAGGTTTTCACAGGGTTTGAGAATACTGTTATAAATTTTACATTGACACTGATTGATAAAGAAAATCCGTTCGGCGTAACTAATGCAATAGAGTATTTTGAAGCATTGCGAGAGCCTGATGCTGGGCTTTTGGGTATAGCTGGTAGTTTTTGGGGAAACGAAAATTATCCGCCTCCGCAAGTTTTGTTTAATTGGGGCACAGGTTCACTTGTTCCATTGGTATGGTTTGTGGATAGTGTTGTGATTCGAAATGTTAGATTTTTTTCGGATGATGTAAGCGGCATGGTTGGAGTGCCGTGGCATTCGGAAGTGACGATAACTTTGTCGAAAGATGAAGAGAATGTTTTTAATAAAGCTAATCAAATAGCAAAAAAGGTTTCCCAGATAGCTGGCTCGGCTGAGTCTGTAGCAAAAGAGACTTTTATGAGAGCAAGAGGCGGCAGGCGTGAGAGATCAGGGTTTTATGGTGGGGGCATAGGTGGATTCCGTTAAAACTTTAAAAATATTAGGCATTGATTTTAAAATAAATTTTATAGAAGATAATAGTAGAACTGACTTATGTATGGGGCGAGTTGATATAAAAACAGCAACTATAAATATTAGTAAAATAATGCCAAAGGATAGTCAGAGAGCTATAATATTGCATGAAGTTATACATGTAATTGATGATATGTTAGCCTTGGATTTATCTGAACAGCAAGTAACATGTATAGCGGCTGTATTGTTCGCTACTATGGAAGAGAATAATTATTATTTCCAAAAGGTTTAATTATGTTTAGATGGCAATCTGTTTTAGATTTTGATTTTGAAGATATGACGGTAAAGATGTACCGTGAACCGTTTCAGGCGAGTTCTACGGTTATAGCTCCAAATGAAAATATTGAGCTTGATCATATTGCGCATAAGTATTTGGGGTCGGAGTTGATGATGTACAAAATACTTGATACTAATTGGGTTGAATATATGGAAGCAAGGGGCGATGTGGCGAAAATGTCACAAATCGAATTGCCATTAAGTGGGGAAGAATGGGCGAGCTTCGTAAATATTTAGCAATAGCAAAAATTGTTGATCCTACAAGTGTAGATACGCAAGCGGCGACGATGGGGTTGCCTACGCATGAGGGGGCTATATTTGTGAATATCCCAGAGTTGGGTCTTGAGGGTGATAATTTGGTTTATTGCAGATATGGTCTAAGTTTGCCTTATTTGCGAGTTAAGGTTGATGATAAGTTATGGGTTGAGCCTACTGTAGGAGAGACTGGGCGTTGGATATTTACTTCTTTTGCTGATTGTGCTGGCAGGGTTGAACCGAGTAGCGAAGGATTTGTAATAAAAGACGACGAATATGAAATAATTATTGACAAGGTCGCAAAAACTTTGACGGTAGAAATGACAGGGGATGGAACTATAAATTTAAAAGTTGGAAATAGCGGAATTATAAATATGACAGCGGGCAGTAGTGGGACGATTAATATAAACCCTGGAAGCGGTGGTTTTTTGAATTTAGGCGCATCCCCGACGCAACTTTGCAACAACTTGCCTGCTTGTCTTTTTTCGGGTGCGCCTCATTCTTCATCTGTAGACACGAAGGTATAAAATGGCAATGGTCGGGAATACACTTGGAAGCGAAATAAAAACAGCGATTGACGGATTGTCAAGTAGTGATAAATTAGATATGGAAAAGATTTGGCAAGCGGTGGGAACTGCTATTGTAACTCATATCCAGACGAATGGCGTGGTTTCAACTGTTACAACATGTCCTGCGGGTGCTGGGACTGGAATAGGGACGATTGCATAATGTACGAAGCTAATTTGGCAGCTATTTTAAATTATGATGAAGGTCGGAAAAATACAGAAATAGAGACAGATTTATTTACTGTTTTCCTTGAGAGACGTGGCACAGCGCATTATGCAAGAGAGAGGGGCGGTAATTTTACCGATTTGGAACAAGCGCCATATAGTCAGGCGACTTTGTTTTTAATCTACATGTTTTTTGTTGAATCTGTTTATCGAATAAATGAAGCACGAGACTTTGATCCTTTTGTTATTGTTGGATATAATGACATACAGCAATATGATGATGAAGGACAACCAGTTGTGAAGGTGAATTATAGGCTGTTACAAAATTTGCAAACGAAAGGGACTTTTAACACAGGTATTTTGACATGACAATTCCATTTAATCATAATGCTCGAAGTTATTTCGACGTATATAATGCTTTCAAAACTCACTACCCGAATAAGCCTGATTGGTTATTTACGGAATTCAGTGGTGGATTTGAGTTTATGTCTGAGCTTCAGAATCGTATAGCGTGGGACATTATGAATCCTGTCACAAGAGAATCTGCTTATTTCTTTGCTTCTATGTGCGATTATGATCCAGTTGAAGCTGACGGACATGTAGGCACGGCTACTATTACTTTAAATAGTGCTATGGCAAAGACATTATCAACTGGGTATCAGCTTTCAGGATTGTCAAGTGCAACGAATGAATTATTGATTTATGAATTAACATCGGATGCGTCTTCAGGTGGGACTGACACGATAACTGCAAGTGTAAAACAGAAATTATCTTATACTGATATAAATATTGGCGATATAGAATCGATAGAAGATTTTTTAGAAATGTCGATGACTGGATATTTGAACATTATCAAAAGTTCAATATCTTTGACAATTAATAGTTTGACATGGACACGTGTTGATAATTTTGACAATTCTTTATCTACAGATAGACATTTTATTGTTTTATACCAGAGTAACGGTAAGGCTACTTTGCTTTTCGGGGATGATGTAAATGGAGCTATCCCTCCTTTAGGTTATGCCGTGCTTGCCAGTTTTGAAATTACAAAGGGGTTATCTGGTCTTTTGGAAATAGGCGAGTTAAATATAAATCAAGGCGGTGATACTGATATAAGTAGCGTTACTAATGCAGCAGCCACATCGGATGGAGTTGATTCAGAAGGGGTGACAAGTATCGTTAGAAACGCAAGAGCAAATGTACGTTTAAAAAATATGATTTGGTCTATAGAAGACATAGGCATAGCGGCGGTTCAAGTTTCTGGAGTACTAAAGGCTCAAGGGGTTGCAGGGTTGGGAGAGTTCAGTTGTTATATCGTACCCGAAGGTGGTGGCGCTCCGTCAACTGCTTTGAAAAATTCAGTTGATACTCATGTAACAAGTTTGACTCAATTCGGGATTGTACCTGTTACCGTAAATGATCCTGTTTACGTGACGACAAATATAACAGCAACTGCAACGGTTCGATCTGGTTTCGTATCTGCTACAGTTAAGAACCTTTGTGAGTTCGCTTTGACTTTGGTTGCTACAGCAATTGATTATGAGATTATGTCTTATTATTTTGATTATGGGATTGACGCTTGCAGGACTGTAAAAATTAATACGATTTGGTCTTGGGCATTTACGTCAAGTGAAAATGATGCACTGGAATATATAATAAACACATGGCAAGATTTACTTGGCACAAGAGATTTTCGGGAGTTCGGGCAAGATTGCGAAGTTGGTAATTTGTGGCAAATTGCGGACTCTTTGTATAGTTACGGATTGGATATTTTTTCTTTAACAAGTCCGACGAGCAATGTTAGTGTTGGAGCTACAGAAATACATACAGAGGGGACAGTGACAGTATCGTGAGTAATCAATTTTATAATTTTCGGATTCCTGATTTTCAAGATAAATACGGCGATGATTGGGACGGATTTCAATCTGTAATAGATGATAATTGGGACTATGTTTTTAGGAAGGCATGGGAATTATATCATCTTGTTGATTTGAATAGAATGCCAGTACGTGTTGTCGAGTACCAAATGGATTTGAGGTCTATTGATTTTTCAGCCAGTGACACGGCGTTAACAAAAAAGATCAATTTGCGTAACTTTGTCGGGAAATATGTTAACAAAGGGTTAGCAAGTGTTTATTTAGATATTGCCGAAGGTGTTACTGGGTCAGTTGGTGATTTATACTTGGATTGGGAACAATCTGGTTGGGAATGGGATACTTCCGAGTGGGAAATGTCTTGGCAGGATGATGAATCGAAATTTATTGTTTTGTTCGACGTAAAAACAACAGATAGCGGTGAGCTTGACGAAATACAAGCGCTATTGCAAGACGAGTCGGTTAAACCAGCGTGGTATAAGATAATATTAATTGATTCTGATTTTAATATTTTAAGATCAATTTGATAAATAGTAAAGGACAACTAAAATGAAATATACGAATATATTCGGGGATTCCGAGTTGAGCGGATTTTCGCCCGACGGACTTGGCGATTATTATAAAATCACAGACGCACAGCTAGATCATAATTATTGGCAAGAAAAGATCGTTTCCGCTTTGCAGTGCATATCAAATGCGCATACGACAGATTGTCAAATAATCTATGGCGGTGATGTTACGGACGGAGGTAGTGGGACTGTTGACATATCGGCTGGTATGGCTTTAGGCAAGGATTCTGCTGGCAATATAAGACTTGTGACTGTTCCTGCGTTAACAGGTATTAGTCTCCCTTCTGGCTGGAATGATGATCGTCAAATATGGGTTATAGGTCAATATGAATCGAGCCTTGACACACCGACACGGACTCATAAATTAGCAACACCTGACACTTATCATTATGTTTTGGAAGACAATTATACGGGGAATGCTGATAGTGACGATTTGTTTGTCGATAGTGATCCAAATACTGTATCTGATACAATAGTTTGTTGGGGATCGTTCAAAATGAATGGCACGACGTTTTCAGCGGAGACTGGTCGGACTGATAGCATGGGTTTATCTTTGCAGGATACGACAATAAATCAATATGGCATTGGAGTTAATGGAGTAGTTGCAGATGCAGATTATGCTTTGAATGTAAGTGGAAATGGGAATTTAATGACTACAAGCGGAGTCCAAAATGTTTTTCGACAACTCCAATCTGGTGTAGCATCTTCTCAGATAGGGAGCAAGGCGAGCGACAACAATTTTTATTTGACAAATACTTACAATGGTAATTTGGGCGATGCCACAAAGAGTATAATTATAGATAGGGATGGATATGTGGGAATAGGCGTGATCGCCCCATCTCCCTACAAATTAAATATAGATGGTGATTTCAAAGCACAAGATACAACAATTAATCAGTATGGAATTGGAGTTAATGGAGCTATTGCAGATGCGAACGCAGCTTTGAATGTAACTGGAAATGCTGATATAAGTGGCGATCTTGAAGCGCAGGATACGACAATAAATCAATATGGCATTGGAGTTAATGGGGCAACTGCTACTACTGTTCTTGCTTTGAATGTAACTGGAAGTATAAAGAGTAGTAAAGGAAGGTGGCCAACTGGATATATGCATATCGCTGCTACAACAGAGGGAGATTTATTTGATGAGTTAACAGATTTTATACCTTTTAATGGTGATACAATGATAGTAACTGGATCTATTTATTATAGCAGTGATACTTATATATGCTCAAGAGTATTAAGAATAACTAGTACTACAATATATGTATATTATGCGGATGTAAATACTGTTGGTTATTTATCATTAACAAGTGGAGATAGTACTGTGCTGTTTGGTGTATCATTAGCGTGGTAATAAATTATAATATTAAGAAGGGGAGAAATAAATGGAAGAAAAGCAGAGAATATCTTTAGGACAATTAGAATTAGTTTGTATTGGATTATCCGACATTAGGAATAATAAGTTACTAGTAAGCAATATTATTGCAATAGATAATATGTTAGATTATTTTAATGGTAAGATGAAAAATTATTTTGAGGAAAAAAAAAGAGTCTTTCAAAAATATGAAACGGTTAAAGGCTCTTTGGTAGTTGATCCGATAACACCTGAATTTATAAAAGAATTAACTGAATTACAGCAAGTTGAAGTAGAGATCGATCCACAGATTAAGCCTGTTTTTGCAGAGGAAGATCGAGGAAGGTTAATGATGTTAGCGGATAGTTATCAAAACACAAAAAATTTTATTGATTGGAGTTAATAATGGGATTTGTTACTGATATTGATCTTGAAAAATCAGAACAGAAAAATATTGATTTGATTTTCATAATGGAGGGTAAATTGGCTGGTAAGATTGACGAGCTTGGAAAAGCAATAGACACTAAAATGCAATCGCTTGAAAATAGCTTTTCGGCTCTTCAAGATACGATGAATAAATTGATGTTGACTTTTCTACGAGGGCAAGAGGATCGACAT
>AZIF01001845.1_pt1 | contig 11832 bp, 8 predicted proteins | sample 359031 | NCBI WGS metagenome assembly AZIF01 (sample SAMN02429710, study PRJNA222658) | marine sediment metagenome | biome: Sediment sample; isolation source: sample MGS-PRI from oil contaminated site at the harbour of Priolo Gargallo... | place: Italy: Priolo | collected 2011-03-08 | depth 6 m m
TCTTATCATGGCTATAGCAGGAATGATCCTCATCAGCAAGGTATGGAATATCACTCTGACCAATTATCTGGGGATACTCCTTGCACTTGTTTCGGGAGTCCTGCTCTCTGTAGAATTTATCATGATCAAGAACCTTTCTCTGCAATCTGTTCATTATCTGGTCTCTATTTTCTGGGTGTATCTATTCAGGACGCTCTTTACTCTCCCCCTGGGGATTGTATCAGGTATATTATCCGATAATAGACTCATATCACAGTTTACCCTCTCATTATCACTGGAAAAATGGCTGATTCTTCTCCTGTTTGCTTTGATACCCATGGTCCTGGGAATGATATTATTTTATCGATCTATAAAATATGTACCCATCATTTCAACGGGTATCATCATGTTAATAGAACCGGTATCGGGTATTTTTTATGGCATGTTGCTGCTGGGAGAGATGATAGATTATATCATGATGGTGGGGGGAATATTGATACTTCTGGCCAGTGTGGTGGTCATTAAAAAATAAATGTGCTGTCTCGGGTGGGGAGTATCAGGGCGAGAGTGTAATGCCATCAACCAGGCAGGCAGGGGTGACAATGCCCTGATATTCGGGAACAGCTGAATCACCCAGTAACTGGATCGAGCGCACCCCGTGAAATGCATTACCCGAAAGGGTGGGTTCCTTTACGGGATAGCATATTTCACCATTTTTTATGTAATGGGCCTGTCTGCACACCCCTGAAAATAATCCTGTGGTGACATCCACACTTCCTGAAAATCTCTCCACCATGATTCCTGTTCCCAGTTCTGCCAGTAATTCTTCGAGGGATGCATCTCCTGGCTGCACCATAAAATTCGTGGGTCCTACAGTGACATCTGAGGTAGCTGTTCGTATTGCATTTCCTGTGGACACACAGCCTGCAATGTTTGAGGTATATTCAGAGTGGAGTAATCCGGTACATACACCCTCCTGGATGAGGGGAGTGCAGGCAGTGTTATTTCCTTCTCCATCCATGGGCCGAGAGCCATATCCACCAGGCAGGGTACCATCATCTACTACAGAAACCAGACTGGACATTACCTGATCACCCATGGATTCAGAAAAGGGGCTGGTTTTCCACAGAAAGGATTCTGCATTGACCGCCCATGCCAGGGGAGTGAACAGTACCTGGGATACCGGATCTGGCATGAGCAAGAGAGAATCTCTCAGCCCATGAGGAAGCTTTTTGGCATCCAGTCCATTGCGAGCACTCTGGGCGACTGCATGAGCAAAGGGTTCCAGATTGAAATCAGCTGTTTTTGAACAGAAATAATCATAGGCCATACATTCTGCATGACCGGAACGGTTTGCTGTACAGAGGAGATCTACTTCACAGGTGGTTGTCTTAAACTGGCCGGAAACTGCATGGTTGTTGATCAGGAAAAAAGTCTCATCTGCAATGTGAATGTGCCCTTCTTTTACCTCCACATATTCCACAGACTGTACTGTGGAGAGAAGAATGTGAGCACATGCGAAGAGCTGATCAGGGGTGAGGTGAGCGAGGGAGGGATCATAAATGTCTTTTACCTCCACAGGGGTATTCTTCAGGGGGAGGTGGTGCCAGTACGGGTCCTGTACATTTTTTTTAGCCAGGAAGACACCATGCTTCGCCAGCGAATCTATAGAAGGATAGGGAAGATTACAGGAGGTGAAACTGTGTTTATTGCTCACCACGGTCCGTATTCCCAGGGCTGCTGTTCTGCAATCCTTTTCGCTGTGGATTTCTCCTCGTTTCAATACTATCTCCATGTCGTGAGAGGATTCCATCACCACTTCCACTTCATCTGCTCCTGCCTGTTCTGCAGCCTTCAGAGCCTTCTCAGCCACTCTCTCATTCATTATCCTCCCCCCCGTACAGTCACGCAAGTCTTTATGGGGGGACCTCCCACACCTACAAAGGCAGGTTGGGTCTTCCCGCAAGTAGCAGCCCGCATCTCAAACAGGTCCTGATTTCCTATTCCCTCTATGGTATTGAGCACCTGGAAGGCATTCCCGGTGACCACCGGTCCTTTGAATATCTCTCCGGTGAGGGAACCACCATCAATTTTCTCACAGTATCCTGTTCCGATGGTGAATTCTCCGTTATAATCACTCTCTCCTCCCATGTGTCCTGCCGCAATCAGATATCCATCCTGTACCTGTTCTACGAGTTCAGAAAAGGTGTAATCACCGGAATTGAGGTAGGTATTGGACATCCGGATTACTGGTTCGCAGGAAAAATTCCAGGCTCTGGCATGTCCATGTGGAACCGCATCCATGATATGAGCCGTTTCTCGATTGTGAAGAAATCCTGAAACCATGCCTTCATCTATGAGCATGGTGGGTTGGGTGGGGACACCTTCATCATCATATCCATATGATCCAGGGCCCGAAGGATACTGTGGATTATCGGTGATGGAGACAGATTCTGGAGCAACTTTTTTCCCTGATTTTCCCAGGAGACAGGAACCACTGAGGGCAATATCGGCTTCAGCTGCATGTCCCACAGCCTCATGCACCAGAAATCCGACTAATGTGGGATCCAGCACCACTTCAGTGCTTTTTGAGGGAGGAAGTGATCGATGTAACAAATTCTGGCAGATTTTACCACAATGCATACTTTTTTCTCTTAACAGGTCTGTAGACATGAGTTCAGATACATATTGGCCGCCAAATTCAGTGTAATATGAAGCCATGTCTCCCCCCTCTCTTGCCACCATGGACATGGTTCCCACTATTCTCTGTATTCTCTGAGCAATGGATGAACCCTGAGATGTCCACAGATGGGATACATCGGTGATTATATTGATATTGATGGTGCTGGAGATAATACCAGGTAACCCCATGACTTCCTCCTGGCATGATCTGATGAGCTCACACAATTCGCTAATGGTAGCTTCATTGACTTCTGTAATTCCTGGAGATTCCCAGGTTCCTGTACACGATACAACAGGATACAATTCAATTTTTCTCAATTTATATCTCCGGGAGTGTGCTGCCAGGAATTCAGCTCTTTCCAGAGTCTCTTTCATGTGCTCTTTTTGTGTGGTGGAAGCAAACCCCCAGGAACCCTGTACCAGCGCCTGTGCACAGTACCCATTGCCAAAGGTGGAAGTGACTGTATCTGGGCGATTATCTTTAAAAATAAGCATGATAATTCTTCTTTCTTTTTTTCTCAATATGGCATGTTCCGCATCGCTATGTAGAACAATATCCTCCATCACGTCTTCTTCTAGATGACCATTATAAAGGTATTGTAGAATAATACTCATAGATAATCCTACCGTATAGTGTAGGGTTTCATCTTATATTTGATCCCGATAGTTACCATTCCATGGTGGACCATAGGCCTGAAATGAAAAGAGAACTGGGGATGTTCCACGGACTGGCTATTGTGGTAGGAGGTATTGTGGGAGTGGGCATGCTGATCATACCGGGAATGGCAGCAGGAGTTGCAGGGCCTGCTTCTTTACTAGCCTGGGCAGGTACCGGTGTTCTCTGTTTATTCATGGCCACCAGTTTTGCAGAACTGGCTTCCATGTTCGATGAGTCGGGAGGACCTTACAGATACGTACAGCAGGGATTTGGAAGCATACCTGGATTTGCAGCAGGGTGGGCTGGATTGATTGGGGCATGGGTAGCCCTGTCAGTACTCACCCTGCTCATACCTCAGTATCTCTCCCCGCTCTTTTCCCTTTCATCACTGGAAGAATCTGTCATCTCTGTAATCATCATTTCAGTTCTCAGCGTGATCAATATTTATGGAATTCGATTTGGTGGCTGTGTTCAGTTGTTGCTTTTTTCAGGATTAGTTCTCACCTTACTGTTTTTTATGGGGGGAGGAGTACTGCATTTTAATAGCGATCATTTTTCTCCCTTCATACCCCGGGGATGGACATCTGTAGGAAAGGCTATGGGACTGACCATGTGGGCCTACCTGGGGTGGGAATATGCATTGATGCCTGCATCTGAATATAAAAATCCTAGAAAAGATCTTCCTCGAGTTATCATGGTGGGGACTCTTTTGATAATTCTCCTGTATTCAGGAGTGGCAGCCACTTGCCTGGGGTTGGTACCCTGGCAGGATCTTGCTGGCAGCACCACTCCCCTTTTGCTAGCCAGTGAAAAGTGGGGGGGGGATGTGATCATAGCTGTAGGGTCTGTCATAATCATGTGCGGGTGTCTCAATGCAGGATTGCTTTCCAGCGGGAGACTGGTACATTCCATGGCTCGAGATGGTGTGTTTCCCCCCTTCCTAGCCTGTATTCACCATAGATTTCGCACTCCCCATGCAGCTCTTATGGTGCAGTGGGGGGTCATGTCCTTGCTGGTGGTTATAAAGCTCATAGAGAAATTTGTCTATCTATCTAATATTCTCTTTCTCATCTCCTATTTTCTTTCATTCCTGGCCCTCATTCCCCTTAAAAAGCATGTTACCCTGCTTCCTGTGGTATCTGCATCCATGTGTGCATTCCTCATATCACAGCTGGGGGTGATCAATATTGTGCAGGCTGTGCTGGTAATTGGAGCAGGGACAGTAATCTTTTCACTGATAATGAAAAAAAGGAAAATGTTAAAAAATAAAAAGAGTTAGTTGAACACACTCTATAGGATTTACATACCCTTTGAGGTGTTGAATCGAATAATGGCACCCAGCTCGGCTGGTCGACCATTCTTACCATACAATTTAATGACTGGCTCAGAGAACTTCATGATTTCACCTCCTTTGCCTTTTTTGGATTCTTGAGAGAATCCTCGCGAAGTTGTTCTAATCGTTCTACATCTATAATGCCTATAGATGCAAGAAGTCCCACGTGCTTTCGTATTGATGCAATGATTTCTGTGTGATCGCCATCAAATGATGGAAGTACAATATCAAGTAATTCCTGGAAGGTACAATCTGTAATATGATTGAGGATGTGGTATCCTACCTCATTGGTGGTGAAAAAGAGATCCTTCCTGTTGTTATATACAATATACTCATCTTTTACTTTTGTAGTTACCACTGCACGGGGTTTGTGGAGCATATCATCATCGAAAATGTCCACAATCCCCTCATCTACCACTTCCAGTGTTCCATCCTCTCTCAATTCAATACCCATGACATCCACCCCCTTCTGTCTGTTCTTTCTCTTTCTTCGTTGCTTTCTCTTTCTCTTTCTCTTTCTCTTTTTCTTCTGTATGGTCCAGCATGATCGCTGCTTCCACCCAAAGCTCGCTCAATTCATCCGCAGATAAATGTGTTGTACTGATCACAGAAGGTGCATTTCCCATGCAGTGTTCCAAATTACTGTCGACAAACTGGATGCCATATTCTGGCAGATTGTTATAGATATGAGAACCCACATCGGGGTGAAGCAGGCTCCAGATGACTTCACTGGATCCCAGTTTATTCACTGCAAAGTCGATAGTTTCTCTGATATTATCTTCTGTTTCCCAGGGAAGACCTAACAGGAAGGAGGTAGTGGTTTCTAGGTTGGCCTGCTTACACATCTTCACCGCCTGGATATTGTCATTGACCGTGGTCCTCTTATTCATCTTATCCAGTGATTCCTGACGTCCTGATTCAACGCCGATGAAGACACCCACACATCTGGCAGCCTTCATGTGCTTGAGCAACTCTAAATTGATGGAATCTGCTCTTACACTGCACAGCCATTCCACATAATTTCCCCGTTCCTGGAGACCATCACAGATCTGATGGACCCGTTTTTTGTTGAGGGTGAAGAGATCGTCTCCAAACACTATTCTCGTTGCGTTGTATTCATGGACCAGGATGTCCATCTCCTGGAGTACCCGGGGAGGGCTCATACCCCTCCAGAAGTGTCCCCAGTATGCAGATGTTGAACAGAAAATACAGTGATTGGGACATCCCCTGCTGGAAACAATCAACTGGGATTGAACCTTATTATAGATATCAATCGTATCCAGAAGATGATATGCAGGGATGGGGAGAGAGTCTAAATCTTTAATAAAGGGCCTATCCGGGGTACGTATGATCCTCCCATCTTCCCGGTATGTCAATCCATCAATGGATTTGAAAGATGTTCCTTTTTCCATGGCTTTTAAGAGCTCCAGGAAGGTAATCTCTCCTTCTCTCCGTACAATAATATCGATCTCGTCATTTTCAGAAAGTGTTTTTTCATCGGTAAAGGTGGGATGAATACCTCCCAGGACAATGGGAATATCAGGAAATTCTTCATGTAAAAAATGCGAAATAAGGAGTGTCCGGGGAAAGCTTGCAGTGAGTGCACTTATGCCAAAGATATCAGGAGTAAAAGATCGAAGTTTATTTTTCAACCATTCAAAATCCCATTTTATTACGGCTAAATCTACCAATTGAACATCATGACCTGCTTCTTCCAGTACGGCAGCCAGGCTGCATATACCGAGAGGGGGAAATTGAAGTTCTGGCCTCTCATCTATACCATATGGCATGCCTGGAGAAATTAACGAAATTCTCAATGGATCACCTACTCTTCATCGTGATTACTTATATTCTTTGGAATTTATAAATATTTCGTTAAGGAGAAATTTCAAAATGATTACAAGTCAAATAGGGATTATAAATATTACAATTTTCCCTTTTATCAATAGATTTTGAGAGCCTATGTTCATGTGAAATAGACACGAAATTTCTTGGGATCTACGATATCATGGTGTATTTTTTTCAGGAGGGACAGAATTTGACTTCATCGAGAGAAAGCCCAGCAATGCACCAATTCCCATGATGCCTGAGAGAATCCAGATGAATTGTGCATTGAGATCGAAGAGATATGCACCAATAAATGAATTCAGGGCAAACCCAGCATATACAGATAGATTATAGAGACCCAGATAGGCCCCCCTGATGTCCTCGGGGGCCCGTGTAGAAACCATGGCTGTAGTGATGGGGAGTATAAAGAGTTCTCCAAAAGTGATCATGAGCACTACCAGTCCTATATGGAAATATGACTGGGCATACAGCATGCTCCATAACCCTCCTACAAAAAAACAGCATCCTACCACCAGTCCTTTCAGAGAACCCAACATACGAGCTATTCGAGAGACAGGTACCTGGCATATGACCACCAATACTCCATTTAAAGCCAGAAATGTTCCTATCTGACTTTCTGTAAAAGAGAGAATGAGTTTCCCATGAATGGGAAGGATGACATGGAGATTTGCCAGCATGAATCCCACCACCACCATGACTGCACTGAGTAGCAGCATGTTCGCATCCTTTATGACCACAGAGATGCTGTGAACCCGATTATGCCGGGAATAGGTCTCTTTGAGTCCTATGATCCCTATGAGAGTGGTGATTCCACAGAGCAGGGCTGCTCCTGCAAATACAGCAGGAAGCGTGTAACTGGCAATGATTCCTCCCACAGTGGAGCCTGCTATCAGTGCGCCATTGATAGCCACCCGCATGTAACTATATGCTGTTACTCGCTGTGATTCGGGTACTATATCTGCGACCATGGCATCTCTGGCTGGATCACCCAGTGAAATGAATATTCCCATGACACAGTAGAGGACCATGAAGGAGAGAATATCCTGCATAAAATACAGGGCAGTGAAAATAAATATCCGTGTTACCAAAGAAAGGATGAGCAGTGTTTTTCTTCCAAATCGATCGCTTAATTCTCCTGCAAACCACAGAGAACCCATTCTCAACAGTGTATTGATGGCCAGCACCATTCCTCCTATGGTCACCGATATACCCAGAGAGGTATTGATGTAGATGAGAATGAAGGGTAAAAACAGCCAGAGAGAGGTGTTCCCCAGGAAGGTGACGAGAAGCAGAGTACACAACTGTGAATTGTTCAAAATAGACCTCCACCCTTTCACAGATCGTCCTCCTTCATACGGGTATAGAAGATGGCTGCAACAAAATTCCATAGCACAGTGAATATCCCGGCAATGAGTAACACCCATCTCACCCCGATTATTTCTGCACCATAGCTGAGGACTGCAATGGATACGAGGGAACAGGTATCTATGAGAGCACTCAGATTACTAAAAATTCTGCCGGTAATTGCTTCAGGTAACATAATCTGGAGTTTAGTATAGGTAGGAACCTGGATAAAAGACACTGCCAGCCCAATGATAAACATGGAAAATGCACTGATGGGTACCACTGGAAAGAGAGCCATGATACTTAAAAACACTCCCAATACAAACATACCCCCCAGTATGAGATTATAATGAGCAATCTTTCTCCCCACATATCCCACCAGGGTAGCACCCAGAAACATTCCCACTCCATTGATAGTCTCCAGAACACCAATACCCTTGATGGATAATCCAAGCACATCCTTTACGAATACTACATACAAAACATTGACCCCTCCAAAGGCCAGCATGATGCCGAACCATACTCCCACAATAAAGAGTACAGGACGGGAATGTCTGATATAGCTGAACCCCTCCACCATACTGTGATACACATCTCTGAGGGATGTCCCTCCTGGAGCCTGTACTGTCCTCATCCGAATCAAAAAAATAGTGAAAGCAGATACCAGAAATGTTGCACTATCCACAAAGAATACAATTCTGTATCCAATGAGTGCTACCAATCCTGCTCCAAAGGCAGGACCAACAATGGTAGAAAATAATTGAGTACTTTGTATTATTGAATTGGCAGGTAAGAGCAGTTTCTTTTCCAGGAGCATGGGTAAAATGCTGGTCCGAGCAGGGAAGAAGAATCTCGAAAGGAGGGAGATAAAAAAGGTGAGGATGTATATCTGATAGATATGGGTGGTGAAGGGAATGGCTATCACCAGTGTTGCCCTCACTATATCGGCGCCAATCATTAATTTTCTTCTATCGAATCGATCCACATAGACTCCTGCAATGGGGCTGAAGAGTATGGTGGGGATGGTGGCAAAAATCATTAATTTACCCACATCCAGTGCACTGCCTTCCATTTTATAGAGGATGAGGGCGAGGAGCGCCATATAATTAAATCGATCACCTAATGTTGAAACAAGCTGTCCGATCCACAGAGCAAAAAAATTCCTGTTTCGGAGTACATCTATGTATCCTATCTTAAATTCTTTATTCTCATTATTTTCATGCACAAAAAGAATTAAAAAATTTCTTTATAAATATTATGGTTCATACCATTGATACTATTATTTATAAAAAGATAATTTTTCACATCATTTAAGAAAGAAGTATAAACAAAAAAAAGAAAAAAAAGAAAAGAGCATTTATTTGCGTTTTCTGATTCTCAGGGGTATGAGCAGTATGAGCAAGGAGAGAAGACCCAGCGCATTACTGGTAGTATTTCTGATTCTCACTCTGATTTCATCGTCGTCCACAAAGGATCCTGAAGAATATCCTTCTGCTTTCAACTTGTAGCTCTTATTCTTGTAGGCAGTGGTATCCCAGCTCCATTCGTAGGGTGCTGTTGTATCTGTGTATTCCAGTGTTCTATCGACATAGAAGCGTACTTCATCCACACCATTTGTGTCGGTAGTTACCAGTACAGTACCCGATAATGTGTCCCCATCATGAGGATTGGTGATGGTCACATAGGGTTCACCATTATTGCTCACAGTTACTGTGATGGAATGGTCGTCTTTGAATTCTCCAGAGCAATACCCCTTCACCAGTATGGTGTGATCTGTATCTTCATATTGTGTGGTATCCCATACCCATTCAAAGGGTGCTGAAGTATCTGTGTAAGTCAAGGTGCCATCGATGTAGAACTCCACAGTATCGATGCATCCGGTGTAATCAACCATGATAGTTACCGTTCCACTGAGAACATCGCCCTGGGAGGGTTGGGTTATGGTCACTGTGTCCTGCGATCCATTTCTTACAGTTAAACAGGGTGATTCTGGATCTCCTATGAGGTTTCGTTCATAGAAACACCATCTGTATGTACTGTTATTATTGGCAGAAGAGACCATGTAACTGCGGGCCTGGTTGAGCATATCTCCCAGTTTTTCTTTACCATCAGAGAAAAAGGCTCTGGATTCCATCTCACAGAATTCGCCGCTGTACTTACAGGCATCTAATGTGGAAAACCATCCATAGTTATCATTGTAAATGGCACCAATGGCTCCACAATCATCCTTGACATAGGCTTCTGCCAGACAGTCACTGGCTTCAAATTCTCCACTGATACAGGCTACACTGGTGGTCCAGGGGAAGAATGTATTGGTCATGCTGGATATATCTGAATTGTACCAGCTCACCGTTCCTCCATTTTCATAGTTGATGTGGTATACAGTGGTATTACCGTGTCCGATATGGAATACTGCTATAGGATTTGCAGCCCATGCATTTATCCAATCTGTCTTGGAGACATTACCATCTTCCTCAAAGAGATAGTCTATAGTCCATCCTGATGGAACATAGTTATCAGAGTTCCAGGCGAGACAACGGGAGTCTGGGCTGTTACCTGGCTGTACCCTGGACTGGTGGAAACAGATTCGAGTGGGTTTTTCAGCCTTTTCATAGGCTATGACCTTATCCACAAATGCCTGAGCTTCGGTAGTATTATCGACAGGTGCTCGACCCACAGCTACTTCAGCATACCAATCTTCTTCACCAGGTTCAGCGTATCGGCCATTACCGTTATCGTCGAAAGTTCCATCCAGGTGACCATAGTACATATCTGCAGCCATGTCATAATCTACATATCCTCCAGAATAAATGTAGAATCCCCTGTAGGGAACGACACCGGTATCACCACCCAACAGGACATAACGAGTACCATTATTGGTATACATGCTGGTGATGAAATTTCTGATCTTCTCCTGATTGTCCACACCCTCATAATTGGATGTGATCCATGAGACTGTATATACGCCGGTACCATAGACATAGGTACTTTTGTGAGTTGCTAACTGCTGGAATGTACTCTCTAGTGTAGAATTTGTGATGATGATGTATTCTTCTGTAGCTAGAGGAGTACTTCCTTCTTCATATGTTCCCACGGTCTCTGGATTATCCACCATAGTAGATACATCCTGTTTATCTGCAGGTAATCCCCGATACAGTTTATTCTTCATTCCCTTGCCGAATTGTACTTCAACAGTCATGGTAGGATAAAATTTCACTGTGCCAGACTGTGGTCTGTAATCCACTGGATACAGGTGGAGGAGTGCGATCTGATATCCTCTGAAGCTTTCTACAGATATCACATCAAACAGTTTCCCCATATACCAATTGTCTGAATTATAGACTTTTTCATTTCGTCCAACTTTCAGATGAGTTGGATTGCTGAAGGTTACCGGAACCTGACCATGGGGAATATCTATCCCCGTTTCTATGGTGGGAGTTCCATGCCGTACCTTAATATCCTTCAATTGGGTCCCCTGTGGTAAGAGAATCTGAGCTACTTTATAAGGCATCAACGGTTCCCCTGGTATCTCCATGGTCATGGTATCTTCGATCATGAAGTCTCCACAGGCCACACATCCACCCGGTACAATCTCGAATGTATATTCGACAGCATATGCGCTGTTTTCAGAATACACTGTGGACATACTCAATCCTAGCATTGCTACTAATGCGAGAAAAATTATTGGATTCCCTTTCATTTCTTTCACCTCCTGTGTATGAATACTTGTGTTTAGTATGTATGTTTATAAAACTTTCTATTCAATAGAAATATGTTAGAAAATTACAAAAAAAATATTTTATTCTGTTGCGATAACTATGATTTAATATTTACATTACTAAAAAGAAATGAAATTTTACTGTTAATTTCATGAAATAGTATAATGTTCTCTCATTTCCAGAATTTCAGAAAATAGATTATATTGAATTATTACAGTCTCGAATAAAAAATTCTTTTTAATAAAATATTTAATACAGAAAAAAGAGTA
>AZIF01000365.1_pt1 | contig 11762 bp, 12 predicted proteins | sample 359031 | NCBI WGS metagenome assembly AZIF01 (sample SAMN02429710, study PRJNA222658) | marine sediment metagenome | biome: Sediment sample; isolation source: sample MGS-PRI from oil contaminated site at the harbour of Priolo Gargallo... | place: Italy: Priolo | collected 2011-03-08 | depth 6 m m
GGAAAAAGCCTTTATTGATGACTATCTCCTCCATATACCAATAGCTAGTGCTTCTTTAAAATAGATATTAGTGTGGAGTTCCTGATCCAGCACCTTCTTCAATTCCAAGAGGTATTATTTTCTTGATAGGAATGAAGGGTTGGATATCTAATTTTTGATTCATTTTCTCTCACCTCACTGTAAGTATATTTGTCTGAAATAAAAATTTTTGTAAAATTTGATTTGATATAGAAATTTATTTGTGCAAATTGAAAAGCATCTAAAGATATTAAATAGGTATTTCATAAAAATTCAAATTTGTTATTCATCATAATAATTGAGAAAAAAGCTTTTATTGATGACTATCTCTTCCATATACCTATAGCATATAGTGCATTAATTTTATTTAGGTGTCCCTGGACCTGCCCCATCACCTATTTCAAGAGGTATTATTTTCTTGAGTGGCATGAAGGTTTGTGTATCTATTTTTGGATTCATTTTCTCTCACCTCATACTAATTTTATATGCTTGAGATAAAAATTTAAGCAATTTGCACTCTATAATAATGATTATTTATAAAGAATAATATCATTCCATTCACTTCGGATAAGGTCAATTATCCGAAGTAGAATATTGTATATAGAAATAATATAATGTCATTTTAAATTTAAAATAAAATAATTTTAAGAATTATTGAAAAAAAACTATATATGCCTGATAGTCATTTTTTTTCTTTCGATTACAATAGTAATTTATCCAATTAAGTACTGATTAATCATTTAATTATGTTGTAATGCGAAAGTATGAATTACAGGAAACTCATTTCGCATGCAAAGATTTTTATATTCAAGAAACAATGAAAGTAAAGAGGTGAAAGACATGGCCGAAAAGTATCGTACGCTTGGTGGACATGAAAAAATTGAAATCGGTCTTGATGCTGACGACATCAAACTCCTCCATTCATTGACACCAGATCGATTGGCAGAAATCATGGGGAGCTTCAAAAAACAACTAGCCGAGGAACAACAAATGGTAACTTTTTCTACCTGATTTTTTACCTTTTTTCTTTTTTTCATTATATTTTCTAATTATTTGTTAATCACATAACTTATTATATCTAATTTCTTATTTATCGTGGAAAAAAAGATAGATTGTAAAACAACATTTTTTAAGGCAATATGATATATAATCTGTAATGTAAAAGGAAAAAATTAATAATTGCAGGGTAATGCTATCATTATATTAAAAAAATAGAAATATCCTGGTAAGAATGCAATACCTTTATATATGACAATCATAACTAAAAAATAAATATCGGTGGGATCATGTTATTACTTCGAAATAATGCATTAGTATCTGGTATAACTGCCGATGTGCAAAAAATACATACATTATTAGAGGAAGTTCAGAATAACACAACAACAGGATTCATGGAATTACATTTTAACACTTTTTCAGGATGTATATTTTTTGTTGATGGAAGAATCCTGCAATCAATAAAACAAAAGGGGGAAAAATCCCTGGTAATAGAGCTTTCTGAAATTTTGCATGAATGCCAAAAGACCAATCCAATATTAGGATTATTTGCCATGGAAGAATCCCTGGTACGCATTACATTGAATATTGTAAATGGAGAACCCCTTTTTGAGGAAGTTCATTCAAAATATGTAGATGTACGCAAACTGCTCAGATCCCTGGAAACAGATGATTTCACAGGAGTAGCAGTGCTCAATACAGGAAAAGAAGCATGTTATATCACCTTCGAAACCGGGATCCCTCTCACCTGCATCTGCAATAAAGGAGATACCATAACAGAGAGTGCCGAGTGCCTGGAAATTCTTATAAAAAATTTTGCAGATAATCTGTATATCAGCGCGTATAAAATTGTTGAAAAACCAAATATCATCAACACCTTGAAACGCATTTCCAGAGAAGTGCTGGGAGAACGGGTAGTAAAAATTGAGGAAATGCTGGAAAATTCAGGAAATACAAAAGAAGAAATATTACACACTATTGCAGAAATTGAAAAAGTAACCTATCTGTTTGTAGATAAGAAAAAGGCCAAAATCCTGTGTGAAAAGCTGAAAAATACAGTTGAGGAGGTGATGTAATGAACATAATTTCAATCTATTACATAATTAGTGTGCTGGCAATCTGTGTCATGGCTATAAATGTGTACAGAGCATATAATTTAAAAAAGTCCATTGTAGGTGGTGAACTGGGTGAAAAATGGAATTATTCCTTTTATTTGATCATTTTCTTCTTTATTGGCTATATTGTATCTCCATTAATTCTGAGAATAAGCCCGGAATACAAGGATATCATCATCTCCCTGGTATTTCTCTTCGGTGCCCTGTTCGTATTCATCATGATATCCATTCTCATATCGGTGATAACAGTATTTAAAGTGAAAAAATGAAAAGAATTAAAAAGTGAAAAAGTAAAGAAACATCCTCTTTCACATACATACTGTATGTAAAAAAAGATACAGCATACATAATAAAACTCTGAATGAGGTGAAAAAAAATGAATTTACCGAAAAAAGAAGTAAAATCATTCTATTTTTTGTACCATTCGTTACTGAAATATGTAAATGATAAATTTAATTTTAAAAAAATGCCTGATAATCTTTTTAAAGCAGATATTGCTGATTTATGGAAATTAAAAGAAAAATTATATGATAATCCTCAAATAATTGATGAATATCTCGAAAAAAATCCTCAGAATTTATCAAAAAATCATCTAAAAATCATTGAAAGCTGGAAAGGATTTATCAGGGAAGATTTCGTCGTTGTAAAATATTTGAAAAAATATACCATTTTCCTGGAACTAAAAGACCCTCCCCGTGCATATGGTGTACTGGGTCTTGAAAGCAATTTTGAAGAACTATTTGGTCCTCCTCCTGTTATGGTAAAAACTGTGCTTCTTCCATTCAAAGACCACATCATTGTTGATGGTCTTTTTCAGAGATATCCGATTATGTTCGGAGGCAATTACCGTAAAAGTATCAATCATGAATATCAGGAAGCCAAATTTACTTTTGGTATCATAGAATCCCTTCCTTTCGATAAAAAAAAGAAATTACCCTCCACTAAGGAAAAATTAAAATTTTATTTAAAAAATGAAAGAAATAGATTTACTTATGAAGAGGAAATTTCAGAACTCATCAGCAAGGACCCGCAACTCCTGGTGTTATTCCACCAGGAAATGGGGAAAATATCTGCTCGAAAAACAGGGAGATATTTGCGGGAGAGAGGATTATCTCTTGGATGGTTCGCTATACTTGAGGACATGGTCATTGGAAGTGGATTGAAAAAAGCTGATTTAAAGAAAACAATGGAAGCCCTTGTTCCTCCTGATAAAAGAGATTTTATCTATTATTTTCAACTGAAATAGTGGACAGTTAATGATGTTTTCAGATTCTCATGATATACAATTTTATGTGCTTAGAAAAACCTGATATCTGGACCTTTTCTATTGGTGTGATGCAGTTAATGAAATACCCACTTCAAATGCTTTCTTATTCTTTTCCATGGTATGAGAAGGTAATTCCTGAGAGGCTGCCTCAATGAACGAATGGATATTCAGGGGGATGCACTGCAATCCTGTAACAGCTCCCAATAAAATGCTGTTCTGATAGAGGGGACTGCCAAATTCTTCTAAAGATAACAGAGTGGCATCGAAAAACCATGCTGTTTTAATGTGACTCACTATCTGAGTTGTGAGTTCATCAAGAGAAGGATAGGTGCATGAACCTGTGATAGCTGATAAAGGATATACAGGACGTGTATTCAGGATGGCAATACTCTGATCTGATCCAAACTCCTGAATCACTCTCGCACCTTCTACTGGTTCTAAGGCCAGGACAAGATCTGCTCTTCCATGAGGAATCTGGGGACTCCAGAGAGAATCTGCAGATACACGAATGTGGCTCATCACAGACCCCCCTCTCTGGGAAGCACCAAAGGTCTCCCCAATAGTCACCACATACTTCTGGATGAGCATCTTTCCCAGAATCCGGGAGGCCTTCACATTTCCCTGACCACCCACCCCACAGATGACGATATTGAAAGGGTCTTTTGGAAGCATGTCACTCCTCCACCCGTTTAATGGCTCCTGCAGGGCATATCTGAAGACAGACACCGCATCCTGTACAGATTACCTCATCGATCCGGGCTTTTTTTTGTTCTGCATCCCAGATTAATCCGGGGCAGGAAAAAATACGGGTGCAGAATCGATTGCAACCACAAGTTTCTCCAATGCATAACGCATCATCCACATATATTCCACATGGTTCTTCTTTCTTCTGGCCCTGTAAAGCGCATTCTCTCCGTAAAATGAGTACATGTGTAGTATGTACTTCTTTGAATAATCTTAAAAGCGTATCCTCAGTTTTTTTCAAATCAAAGGGATCTGCAACTGTCACCTGTGCTCCTATGGCCCGACATACTTTCTCCATATCTACAGCAGGCCTGGAGGTTCCTACAGCATCCCTGGGAAGTCCGGGGTGGGGTTGAAAGCCGGTCATTGCCGTCCCCCTGTTATCCAGGATCACAAAAATGACAGGCGATTCCTGGTGGACCGCATTGATGAGAGCGGGGATTGCTGCATGAAAAAAGGTGGAATCACCACATACTGCCAGCACGGGTTGTTTAAAGCCAAATCTGTGCAATTGCCCGAATCCACTGGCCAGGCCAAATCCAGAACCCATAGAATGTATCGTCTTCAGAGTGGGGAACCGGGAAAAGATGTCCATGGTATAGCATCCAATATCTCCACAGACAATCCCTTCCCTTCCATCCAGAGAGAGTGCAGAATGCAGGGACCAGAAAGAGGCTCGATGCGGACACCCTGCACAGAAGGTTAATTCCCGCTGAGGAAGAGATGCTTTATTCTGCAATGGTGCTGTACTGGATGTGGAGGTGGAGGTGGAGGTGGGAGTGATGTCCAGGAGGTCTGAGAGAGCAGACATAACACTGTCAGGTGTCAATTCGCCCACAGAAGGTATATCTCCTGACAATTTTCCAAAGAATCGAAAAGTCTCTTTCATGTCTGCTGCGAGAACTTTGACATTTTTCTCTAAAAAGGGTAGTATCTCTTCCACAAATAGTACGTTTTCCACAGAGGAAAGATGAGTCCTCACCAGTGTTTCAGGCAGAGGCCAGGTAGTGGCCAGATTGAGTATTCCCACCCTGTCTGCAATATTCAAATCACTGACTGCTTCTCTGCAGTACAACCCGCAGATACCACTGGTGATGATGAGCAGTTCTGGAGTGTCAGGACCCTCATAGGTATTGAAAGAGGATTTTTCAAAGAGTACTTGCATTTTTTTCAGGTTGTCCTGGACCCGCTGATGTCGTTCTACCACAGGAGCACAGATTTTAAAATCTGTAAAGTGGGGGGGAGAATCTCTGTTACTGATACTTTCTGATACTGCTTCTATATTCCCTGCCGTCACCTTCCCACTGGCATGAGACAGTCTGGTCACACTCCGTATCATTACTACAGTATTGATGGTTTCTGAAAGCGAAAAAGCCCATTTGGTCATGTCCTTTGCCTGCTGAAATGTGCCTGGTTCCAGCAGGGGTATCTCCAAGAGTTCAGCAAAGAGTCGAGAATCTTCTTCATTCATACTGGAACTGGCTCCTGGATCATCACAACTTACCAGCACACATCCTCCTTTCGTCCCCGAATATACCAGATGCAGAAGGAAATCCGAAGCTACATTGACTCCATTCTGTTTCATGGCACACAGACTCCGCAATCCTGCAAATGAAGCAGCAGCAGCTCCCTCCAGAGCCACCTTCTCATTGATAGACCATTCTACATACCTTTTATCACTGGCTGCACTGAGTGTTTCAATAATTTCTGAGGCAGGAGTTCCTGGATACCCTGTAGCGACAGCTACTCCAGCTTCTAGTGCTCCTCTAGCAATTGCCTCATTGCCCATTAAAAGATACTGATTTCCTGGATCCAAATCATCAATCATGGTTCTTCCTCCAGAATATGAGATACCGTCCTTTCATCAAGCCGTATAGATGTGCGAGAGTGACCATTTATCAATCCATCAGTCATTAATTGGGTACATCCTTTCCTCTTCTTAGAAAGAGCAGCCGATTGAAGATGCTGTAAACTGGAATCAGGGTATGGAGTAATCTCCAGGAATCCATTAGTAACTGCATGCTGCACACAGTTATCTCCCTGTGATGTTCGGGTAATTAACGTATTCCACTGAGGATCCCCTTCGAAAAGACCCACAGAAATATCTGAAAACTCGGCTGAGAGATCAAAACATGTGGTGCAGGCAGGTAAAATGAAAGGTCTCAACTCATCTAAGGGGATTTCATGGGTATCTGATTCTGTAATGACTTCCAGTACAGGTTGCGGTGGGGGTGGAACATTCATCTTCACAATAGTATCCGAATCAATAACCTCTTCTACATATGAATGAAATGACTGGTAATCAAAGGCCCACATGCAGAATAATCCAATTACCAGGGTAATGGGGTCTGACATGTCATTTCTGGAAAAAAATTCTTTCATCTGGGTTACAGCCTGGCATTGACAGGGAGTGGCTACCACTCCAATCTTTTGGTACCCGCTGTGTATAGCCTCATTGAGTGCGGCAATGGTAGGAGTGGCTGTAAATTTTGATCCCGAGCAGGTCAGCACATCGCGAGCTGTTTCCACAACACGGGGAACAGGTAATGACTCCTGAGTCCCGGTCAAAACAACTGCATCCACTGTATATTCCTGTAATGCATTCATTACTAATGATGAGACAGATCCTCCACTCTGGAAGTGTCCTTTCTGCAGTGCAGTTCGCGACTTGTATACGTGCAGATAATGTCCCAGTGGCTGGGGCGAATAGGGAATACCAAAGAGATGGAGGGAGAGTGCATCAAAATCTATTTCTGCCCGGGGACAGAATGCATAACATTTCCCTTCAGTACAGTCGCAGGGATATATCATGGTGACAATTCCTTCATGACATCTGATATAGGGGCAGAGATTCACACAGGCTCCGCACCTCACACAGAGATTTTTCTGGAGTACATCCTCCTTTAATTCTATTGGTCCGTATCTCATAATATAACCTGCAATGAATGCTACTCTTTGCCCCCTCTCATCTGTGAATATAAAATCATTGGTATGTTCCAGTGGAAGATCTGTACAATGCAGAGAATACTCCCATTTCCAGGCCATATAATTCCATCATATTTCCAGAATGCTCTTAAAAGGACTGTTCTGGTTGCCACAGATATTTCTTCAAATCTACAGATTCTTCTTCATCGAATCGTATTCCTTCCTTTTCCAGCAATGCTTTTTGCATTTTATGTCCTGATCCACGCAATGAAATCTGTCCCTTGCTGTTAATGATTCTATGCCATGGTAGAGTATCTTTCCGGGAAGAAGAATGCAGTATCCAGGATACCTGACGGGCTCCCCTGGGATCTCCTGCATATGCTGCTATCTGACCATAGGTAGACACCTTTCCCGGCGGTATCATCTTTATGATATGCTTTACCATTTGGGTGAATGACGGTTTCTTTTCGATCATGATTATCTACTCCTTTTTCCATATGCTCTAGCCCCTATTTATTCTTTCCCACAGACATCTCCTTCTATGGTTGAGAAAACCGTATGTGTAACAAGAATACTTCTACATTTTTTTTCTATATTTTATCTATAATTTTTAAAAAATCAAACATTACAATTCAAATAATAATTATTATATAATAATAAGCTCTTTGGTATGATAATATTTCAATATCATAAGAATAAATGAAATAATAAATCAAAACGTATTTAAAGGGGAAATGTGAGATAGCCTCCATGAATTATCCAGCTAACACTTCACCCTTATCGGTATCAGTCCACACCTCTATTGAAAACGTCGATCACATGCAATGGAATGAAGTGGTGGGGAATGACCTTTTTCATACCATTGACTGGTTGAAACTCCTGGAGGTCTCCTTGCCTGAAGAGGTGAATCCTTTCTATATCACGGTATATCGAGGTAGTGTACTGGTAGGGGCAGGAATTTGCTATAATACCATAGAAAGACAGTTCAAAATTCCCATCCCTGTTATCATTTGTACGTTTCCTCTCTTTGAAGAAATGGCTTTATTCACCCGGATTCCCCAGGATAGAGAAGTATTCTCGGTATTGATCGACACCCTTGAATCTATTGCTCGAAATTGCAAAGTCCATACACTCTTGATTACGAAATCACCCAGTGGTTTTTACGGTGAAATACTCAAAGAAAAGGGGTATCATCATCTTCATCTCATGCCCACCACCTATTTAGATATTACCTGGGATACATTCCAGGATTATTTGAAATCACTTCCCCGGAAGGCCAAGAAAAACATCAGACATACATTGAACCAGGGTAAAAAGAGAGGGCTTCGATTGGTCCACTCCCAGGATCTTTCTGATATTGAATATTTATATGAGCTGTTCAGGGCCACCCTTGATCGTTATGGTCATCAAAATCTCATTCCTTTCCAACTGGAGGTCTTCAAAAATCTTACCACTTATGTGAAGGAATATACCTATGTGATTCGTTGCTACCATGGAGAGGAACTATTAGGATACTGGATGTATTTTTTCGATGGTAACATTGCATCTCTTGCCATATCAGGAATGGATCAATCACGTGCACCTGCATACAACACCTACTTCAATGTCTGTTATGATACCATCCGGGAAATGATCGAACGGGGATGTGAGAGAGCCTGGTTTGGCCTGTCAACCTATGAAGTGAAACGGCGTATCGGATGCAAACTGAAAACAAATATTATTTCAATAAAAACACGAAATCCATTGTTAAACATCGCAGTAAAACTCATTATTGCCCTTCGAAATATTCAGATTGCCCGCAGATATCAGTATGAGAAAGACCTTCTGAAAGACTAGTGAACATTACTGGTGAGAAAATCAATACCAATTCATCTCCCAAAATATGGAATCATGTCTGAGTTTCTTTCACAGGCTCAAAACCCATGCTGGCAAATCAATCACAGCTGATTCACAGGACTCCTCCACAACAATACATGTGGAAATATATCCACTGTAAAAAAAAAGAAGAGGAAGAGGAAAAAAGAAAGAGATAAGGATAAGAAATGAAATAATTCAGTGTGTTAAGCTGATTTTATAACTCCTCTCATAAAATTCAGATTTGCTCAACAGATATTCTCTGATTACCCACTTAAAAAATCGAGTTATCCAGCTCCATGTAGATACCTTTTTCCTCACTTCCTGATAATAATCTTCCAGGGTAATGGATTGATACTGAAGGAGGGCCTGACTTCTGGTCGTGTCCATGTATCCACAATGGAATTTTCCGGTACTGAAGGCTTCTGGTGGTAATAAATCCGATCCCAGGCCAAATATCTCCATCATAGTTCCGATATACTCTTCATAGGTTGTCCTGCATTTTTCTCCTCCTGCAATGTGAAAAATATCTCCCCAGATCTTCTCACAGGTCACTGCATTGGCCAGAGCAACTCCCACATCTTTTGTATGACAGATCTCGATAGAGGTCTTCAATGGCATGTGGAACATGAGGGGATCCATCTGGATTTTATCAGGAGACACAATATAGGTCAATCGGAATATGGCCCAGGGAATCTGGGCATCACGTACTAATGCTTCGGCTTTCAATTTGGTCTGAGTGTAAATGTCTTCAGAATGAATATCTACAGGGTCTGTAGACCTGATATAGGGGGTTTTAACCCGGTCTCCGTAAACAGCAATAGATGAAGTGTAGATAATGGAAGGAGGATCTTTCTGAGTCTTCATCACGTCCAATAAGTTTTTTGTGCCCCCAACATTAACAGCTTCTGCTAATCGAGGATTTTTGTCTGCAAGGGGGGGAATAATTGCTGCAATATGGATTACCACATCGATATCGTCATGAAATGCTTTCTCAATATCTGCCTTGTTACGCAGATCACCCCATATAATCTCAGTGGATGTTGATTTCAATGTTTGAGCATATTTTCTATTCTGTGGAGAATCTATATCAAAAATTCGGATCGAATGTCCTCTGGCCAGTAGGGCATCCAGTGTGCTTTTCCCGACATTTCCAAAGGCTCCAGTCAATAATACATGCATGTATGTTCACCTTCCTAGATTCCAAGAGTGTTGATTCATCTGGTATGTATATTTTCTATGTACGTAGATAGTCTACCTATATAAAGGTTTCGCAGGGAGCAGGGAGTGGGGACAGAGTAGAGAGTGGGGCAGAGAACATCCTCTTGAAATATATTCATACCAGAAAATAGTGGAGAGATATTACCGTCATGGAGAAGATTTTTTATAGAAGAACATACTCTTTAGCATCACTGGAAGATGATAAAAATGCTATTGAAAAGAAAAAAAATATTTTGCATTACTCTCACCTGCGTCCTTTTCCCTCTCTTCTTCTGTGGATGCATGGGACAGAGTGATTCCCAGGATACTCCCTCCATTGACGAAGAAACATGGTACATCATTGCAGACCCCATTGCAGAAAATATTCTCCAATCCATCAACACTAACGACTATCAGGCGTATACCAGAGATTTTTCACAGACTCTCCTGAATCAGGTGGATACCCAATCCTTCACAGATGTGCGGGATCAGATAATCACTGCTATGGGTCAATATATTTCTAAAGAACACTCCCAGGTTCTGGAAGATGATTCCTACATCTCGGTGAATTATCGTGCTCGATTCGAAGCTGGAGAATTGATCTTCAGGGTGGTATTCAAAAAGGATGATGAATTCCATAAAGTGGAGGGTGTGTGGTTTAATAATCCATAAATATTTTTGTTTTTTTTCTTTTACATTATACCCGCGGTGACAAAATATCCGTACAATATGAAGGATATCTGAACTTTTCTATAAAAAACATTCTGCTAAATTGCTCTCTCACCACAAAAATACCTTTCCAGGAAATAGTATTGTTATGATTTTTTTTCAGGATACAATATGATCCGAGAGTATCTCCCTGTGGGCGTGAGGTATAAATCATACATTCCACACTATATTTTGTTATGGCCTGAAAAATATGTAAATATAACAAAAAAATACTTCCTATCTTTATTACAATATATTTTATGTTCTATATTATTAAATTGTAAGAATAAATGAAATATTCAGATCAAAACCTATTTAAAGCACAGAACAAGCACATTTCTATGAACTCTCCTCCTGAATTATCACCCTTTTCGGTATCAATTCACGCCTCTATAGAAGAAATCAATCGGTCTCAGTGGGATTCTCTGGTTAATAACAGATTATTTCATACTGCTATCTGGATGAAATTGCTGGAAGTCTCCCTGCAGGAACATGTGACTCCCCTGTATATCACCGTCGAAAAAGAGAATCAATTGATGGGAGCAGGGGTATGCTATTATACCACAGAAAAAAAATTTGGATATCCTATCCCGGTCATCAATTGTACATATCCATTATCTGAAGATATGGCCTTATTCACCAGATCCCCAGATGATGGTGAGGTCTTTTCCGTGCTGGTGGAATCCCTGGAAACTATTGCCAGTGAAAAAAAGGCATGGGCACTGTTAATCACAAAATCACCTGATGGCCTATACGGTGAAATACTCAAAGAAAAGGGGTATCATCGTCTCCATTTAATTCCCACCACATATTTAGATATAACCTGGGATACATTCCAGGATTATTTAAAATCACTTCCCCGGAAGGCCAAGAAAAACATCAGGCATACATTGAATCAGGGGAGACGAAAAGGTTTGCAGATAGTCCACTCCCAG
>AZIF01001844.1_pt1 | contig 11608 bp, 9 predicted proteins | sample 359031 | NCBI WGS metagenome assembly AZIF01 (sample SAMN02429710, study PRJNA222658) | marine sediment metagenome | biome: Sediment sample; isolation source: sample MGS-PRI from oil contaminated site at the harbour of Priolo Gargallo... | place: Italy: Priolo | collected 2011-03-08 | depth 6 m m
TTTTTTCTGATCTGCTGAGAGTTTTTTCGGTACCTTCACCTTTACCCTGCAGTAAAGGTCACCGGGGCGACTGTAATTCATAGAAGGTAATCCCTGGCCTCTTAATCGGAATACAGCTTCAGGTTGGGTTCCTGCAGGGATGACAACTTCTGCAGAACTGCTCAATGTGGGAATGGTGATCTTTGTACCCAGAGTTGCCTGGGTAAAACTGATGGGTATTTCACAATAGAGATCATTTCTTCTTCGTTCAAAGAATTCATGAGGTTTCACATGGATGACCACATATAAATCTCCAGGACCACCGGGTCCCATTTCTCCTTCCCCTGTCATTCTGAACCTGATTCCTGATTCTACGCCTGGGGGAATCTTTACCGTAATTTTTCTCTTCTTGGGAACGACACCTGTGCCCTTGCAGGTTTCACAGGGGTCTTCTACAATTTTTCCCCTCCCCCCACATTGATTACAGGTGGTGATGTTGACTGTTCGTAAAAATCCACGCTGAGAAACATGCTGGACCTGACCTTTCCCATTGCATGCTGAACATGTCCTGATGCCTTCAGGAGATTTTGCACCAGTTCCATCGCACGCCGGGCACTTTTCCCGTCTGTTCACCGTTACTTCTCTTTCTGCTCCTGTAGCTACCTCTTTCAGAGAAATTTCCACGTCGGCTCTCAGGTCTGCTCCCCGGGCAGGTCCTCTGCTCCGTCTTCCTCCAAACATATCGAAGATGGATTCTCCAAAAAAATCTCTTCCCCCGAATAGATTGGAAAGAATATCTTCAATATCTGAGAAATGACTGAAATCTGACCACTGGAATCCACCGGATCCGAAAGAATTTCTTACACCTTCGTGACCAAACTGATCATATCTCTGGCGTTTCTGAGGATCCATCAACACTTCATAGGCTTCGGAGAGTTCTTTGAACTTCTCCTCAGCCTCCTGTTTATCCGGATTTACATCTGGATGATATTTGCGGGCCAACTTTCTATACGCTTTTTTTATTTCATCTGATGTAGCATTTTTCTGTATCCCGAGGACTTCATAGTAGTCTCTTTTCATTCATCTTTAACCTCGTAGTCTGCATCGTATACAGGTTCATCTGATCCAGATTGCCCCTGCTGACCCTGACCCTGACCACCCTGTCCTTGTTCCTGACCCTGTCCTTGCTGCTGAGCCTGTTGCTGTTGAGCCTGTTGATACATACGCTGGGATATGGGGTACATGGATGAGTTGACAGCTTCGATGGCAGATTTGATGGCCTGTATGTCATCTGATTTCAGGACATCCTTCAATTTAGTAAGGGCTTCTTCCACTTTCTGTTTTTCATCGGCTGTTACTTTATCTCCCAGATCCTTGAGCATTTTTTCTGTAGAATAAAGTATTGTATCTGCCTGATTTCGTGTTTCTATGAGTTCCTGTCTTTTTTTATCTTCTTCTGCATGTACTTCGGCTTCTTTTTTCATGCGTTCAATTTCTTCCTTTGACAGATTGGTGGTGGCTGTAATCTTGATACTCTGTTCCTTTCCTGTCCCCAAATCCTTGGCTGTGACATTGAGAATTCCATTTGCGTCAATATCGAAGGTCACCTCGATCTGGGGAACTCCTCTTGGTGCAGGGGGAATTCCATCCAAGATGAACCGTCCCAGGGTATGGTTATCAGGGGCCATGGGTCGTTCCCCCTGGAGTACATGTATCTCCACTGATGGTTGATTATCGGCAGCAGTTGAGAAAATCTGGGATTTTCGGGTGGGAATAGTGGTATTTTTTTCTATGAGCTTGGTGAATACCTGGCCCAGCGTTTCGATTCCCAGAGAGAGAGGAGTGACATCCAGGAGGAGTACGTCCTTAACATCTCCTGCCAGTACTCCACCCTGAATCGCAGCGCCAATGGCCACACATTCATCTGGATTGATATCCTTCTGGGGTTCTTTTCCAAAATAATCCCGCAGAAATCCCTGAACCTGAGGCATGCGGGTGGATCCACCCACCAGAATAATCTTGTGTATTTGATCGGGTTGCAGCTTGGCATCCTGCATTGCTGTTTTCAAGGGACCTTTGGTCCTTTCCAGTAAATCTGCAGTAAGATTTTCAAACTTCGCCCGGGTGAGAGTCAGTTCCAGATGTATGGGTTGTCCTGATGAATCTGCCGTAATAAAGGGAAGACTGATTGAAGCTTCTTTCAATCCTGATAATTCGATTTTTGCCTTTTCAGCAGCATCTTTAATCCTCTGCATGGCCATACGATCTTTACTCAGATCCATGCCGTGGTCTTTCTTGAATTCTGAAACGACCCAGTCCATGATTTTTTTATCCCAGTCGTCTCCTCCCAGGTGCATATCACCACAGGTGGCCTTGACTTCGAATACTCCTTCACCGATTTCCAAGATGGATACATCGAAGGTTCCACCCCCCAGGTCAAAGACCAGAATGGTCTGCTCCTGTTCCTTATCCAGACCGTAGGCCAGGGCAGATGCGGTGGGTTCATTAATGATGCGTATGACTTCCATTCCTGCAATTTCACCTGCATCTTTCGTGGCCTGTCTCTGAGAATCGTTGAAATAAGCTGGTACGGTAATTACTGCTTTTTGGATTTTTTCTCCCAGATAATTTTCTGCATCTTCTTTCATTTTCTTGAGGATCATGGCAGAAATTTCCTGTGGGCTGTATTCCTTGTCTCCCACCTTGACCCGGGCATCATTGGATGGTCCACGGATTATATCATACTGGACAGAGGTTCTTTCCATTTCCACTTCATCGTAATACCGTCCCATGAATCGCTTGATAGAAGACACTGTCTTTTCGGGGTTTGAAACTGCCTGGCGTTTTGCCACCTGACCCACCAGTCGCTCTCCCGATTTAGAGAATCCCACCACTGAGGGGGTGGTCCGGGTTCCCTCTGCGTTGGGAATGACCGTTGGATTTCCTGCCTCTATTACAGCCATACACGAATTAGTTGTTCCTAAATCAATTCCTAGAATCTTCATTTTGATCACCTCTCTTACCCACTTTTACTTTTGAAGGTCGAAGAACTGTTTTTTTGAGAAGATATCCCTTCTCCAGTTCTTCTAAAATTATATCTTCTTCATAATCTCCCGTTGCTGTGAGAACTGCTTCATGATAATAAGGATCAAACTGTTCTCCCACAGCAGGAATGGGAGAAAGTCCTTCTGCGTCTAATACTTTTTTTAATTGAGTAAAAATCATATCAACACCTTTCTTGAAAGATGCTATATTGTCTGTATCTGATTCCAGAGCTCTCTCGAAGTTGTCCAGAACAGAAAGCAGGTTGAAGATGAGATCCTTTGTGGCCTGCTCTATCACATCAGATCGTTCTCGCTCTACCCGTTTCTTATAATTCTGAAACTCTGCCTGTGACCGTTGAATCATGGAGAGATATTCTTCAACCATGGCATTCTTCTCCTTGAGCTGATCCTGGAGTATGAGCAATTCTTCTTTTATCTGTTCACAGCCTGTATCTGATGTTTTATCTTCATGGTGTGTTTCACCCTGTATCTCATCATGCAGTGAACGATCAGAGCTGGAATGCTCTTTTTTGTCTTGTATTGTTGATGTATTTTTCATGTCATCACCCCACTTCAATAATCAATTCATCTCTCTCCAAGTGATGAGATAGAATTTTTGTTGATTGAGGTACCTGTATTTGCTTGAAATAGGCTTCATTGTCTTTAAAAGCTTTAATTTCTATTGATTCCTCTAGTTCCTGAATCTCAATATCTTCTTTTTTCACCCCGGGGAGTTTCACCTGTATAATAGTGTGCTCTCCTTTCCTTCGTGTTTTTCCCTCTGGCTCCACCACATGCCGGTGAGAGAAGGAATGAGGAGGATGTGATGGTGATGTTGAGGGTGAGGTTCTCCCGGGAACGATGACTTCATCATAGCTATTGAGCCTGATAGTTGATTTTTTTTCAGCAGGAGATTGTTCTTCCGGTTCTTCAGACACAGATTTCCGATCAATGGATGTAATTCGTACACTGAATCCTCCCAGACTCCGTCGGAAGAGTAATTCAAAGGGATCTGATCTTCCCTTCTTTATCCTTCTCCCACAATAGGGACAATACCTCCATGTGGATGAAAGGAACCGTCCGCAATATTTACAAAACATGATCATAACCTCAAAACACCTTTCTTTTTCAATTCATTGAGTACCCGAATGGTCTCCTGTTCGGGGATCTTACACTTGACAGATATTTCCTCCACAGTGATATCCCCCTCTGCTGTTGCCACTTCGAAGAGAATCCGCTTTTCCTCGGGGTTCAAATCCATTGAATCAATAACCTTCATGCATTTTATTCTGACCTTTGCCAGCAGGGATTCCACATACATTTTTGCTTTTCGTAATCGATACAATTCGTATCCCAGATCCCGGCATATCTGTCCATATTTTCCAATTTTACGTATATTTTCTATCTGTTCAACCTGTTTCTGCAGTTTCTGGAATTCTGGAAATCTCTCTATAATGGCCTTGGCATCCACTTCCGAATCCAGGATATATACCTCAAAATACCCGGGTGTCAGTGTAAATTCCAACCGGAATTTTTCGTTAATCTTAAAATATTTACGAGGAGACCCTCTGGACTGTTTCTGAACATAGGGCTCTATAACACCTGAATCTGATAATATTCGTAAATGATCATTAATTGCTTTTTGTCCAATACTCAATAAGCTGGCAATCTCTGTGGTGTATCTCGGCTTTTCTGCTAATAATTCTAATATCATCCTCCGTGTTTCATTTCCCAGTATGTCAAGTAATTGTTCAGATGAAACCATAATCATCACTTATCTTAACTTAAAGTTAGTCTAATATATAAATGTTACGGATATGTTCCAATCGGTATAATATATATCCAGGCCAATTTCAAAAAAAATAAGGAAGATTATAGTTATTACGTCCTCTATACCAGTTTTCTCTGAACAGGGGGTACAAAATTGGCAATATGTTCTAATTTGTGATGTTTTTCCAGAACACTCTTTACCTGATTGATGGGTACACCCAGTCGTATCTCCTTGGTTCTTCCGTATCTCCCCTTACTGACTACAGTGGCATTGACAATGCCCATCATGTCCAGTTCGCTGATGATATCTGACACCCTCCGCTGGGTGAGTATATCTACCTTGGAAAGCCTGCATAAATCTTTATAGACATTGTAGGTTTCTCCTGTAGTCACAGCCGATGCATTATATTTTTCAAGCAACATGATGGCAAATAACACAAATTTTGACTGAGTGGGAAAAGTCTTGATAACTTCTGTTGCCCGATCCTGCTCTATTCGATTCTTCGCAATACGCACATGCTTTTCTGTGACTTTAGAAGCCCGCTCTCGTTCTGCAAATTCACCTGCTATTCTCAAAAAATCCAGTGCTCGTCTGGCATCGCCGTGTTCCTGGGCTGCAAAAGCAGCACAGAGAGGGATCACTCCCGGATCCAGTGCCTGTTCATGGAAGGCTTCTGTGGCCCTGTGAGATAAAATATCTACCAACTGTTCGGCATGATATGGTGGAAACACCAGTTCTTCCTCTCCCAGGCTACTCCTTACGCGGGGATCCAGAAATTCAATAAAATTTAAATCATTAGAGATACCAATAATGCTCACCTTTGCCTGTTTCAAATCCGAATTTATTCGAGTCAAATTATACAGAACACTATCACTTCCCTTTCGTAATAATCGATCAATTTCATCCAGTACTACAATAACCAACCGTTCTTTTTTATCCAGTGCCCGCACAAAACTCTCATATACCTTATCTGTGGGCCATCCAGTCAATGGAACAGATTGCCCCAAATATTCTGCAAGTTTTGCTAATAATCGATACTGGGTATCTACAATCTCGCAGTTAGCATAAATAAAAGATACTGAAAGAGGCATATCGGTCTTTTTTACCTCTACTTTTGTCCCAAATGGCCTGGTAAAACAGCATCCTCCCACTCTATGCACTAATCCTTCACCTACATGACAGGTAACAGCTGTTTTTCCTGTACCAGTTTTTCCATAAATAAAGATATTCGACGGTGTTTCGCCCTTGATAGCCGAAACTAAAATTGTAGCCAGTTCATCAATTTGATGATCACGATGAGGTAGTAGAGTCGGTGTATAGGAGTCGCGAAGGACTTCCTTATTTTTGAAAATTGTTCGTTGAATAATGAGTTCATCAAAAAGTTGATCCAGTGATCTCTGTCCCTCCAATATATCACCACTGACCCCTTTTGTTAGCGGTATTTAAGCCTTACTCTGCCCCCTTCATTTCCACTGGAGATATCCTTTCATTAAAATTCTATGAGATAAATCTGATTTCATGCAGAAATTTTATCTGGAAAAGTTTTTATAGAGAAGAAATTAAACGTAAAAATAACCATTTCATCATTTTTTTATTATTACAAAATCCATTTCTACAAGAGAGTTCCACAGGAAATAAAGGGGTAGGCATCCCCGGACATTACCCCACTGCAAAGCTCTCATTATAAAGAACTACATTCATATATTTTCTCCAGTGAGAACCTTTCTTTTCTACAACAATGTGCTGATATATTCTCATATGGTTACCCTTTCAGCAATAAGTAGGCTTAAATAGTATTTTACCTATCCATAGGTGATGAAAAATGTCGTTCTGATCGATGGAGAACATTATCCACCCGTTACCAGAAGTGCAGTAGCATCTATCCAACAGGTTCAAGCTGCCGTATTTATAGGAGGAACAGAAAAAGTGGGTAACATCGATGAACTCAAAGAACACTTACGTGTTCCATTGTATAGAGCAGATGGTTCACTTTCAGATGTTATTGAGACAATTGTTGATATATGTAGAAAATATAGAGCCAATCAGGTAATAGATCTCTCTGATGAACCTGTGGTGAATTATTTATCTCGATTTCGTATTGCCTCCAGGTTAATGAAAGAGCATATTCACTATCGAGGTTCAGATTTTTATTTTATGCCTCCTCCTTCTCATAAGATTTTAACCCTACCCAGCATGATGGTTATTGGAACTACAAAGCGGGTGGGAAAAACTGCAGTTTCCGGATATATAGCTCGTATACTGAAAAAAAATGGAATTACTCCCTGCATTGTGACCATGGGGCGGGGAGGTCCGGCTCAACCTGAAGTAATTCGTGGTGATCAGATAGAACTTACTCCCTCCTTTCTTCTGGAACAGGTAGACAAGGGTAAGCATGCAGCTTCTGATCACTGGGAAAATGCACTGATTTCGAGGGTGATTACAGTGGGATGTCGAAGATGTGGAGGAGGCATGGCAGGAGCTCCCTACATTTCCAATGTAACAGAAGGTGCAGAAATTGCCAACACCCTGCATACAGATATAGCTATCATGGAGGGTTCTGGTGTCACTCTCCCTCCGGTTCATACCGATATTCATGTGGTCCTGGTGGGTGCTCATCAGCCATTATCTTTTTTCACCAGTTATTTTGGCCCTTTTCGTGTATTACTGGCAGATCTGGTCATGGTCATGATGTGTGAGGAACCCTTGGCTTCTTCAGAAAAAATCCAACAGATTGAAAAGGCTCTCGATGAGATCCATCCTGGTGTACCACAGGCTCATTGTGTTTTCAGACCCCGTCCTCTCCATCCTGTGGAAGGAAAGCAGATTGTCCTGGCCACCACTGCTCCTCCTGAAATGGTGGATGCAAAGATTGTACCCTATCTTGAAGAGACATATGGGTGTGAGGTTGTGGGTGCATCACCACACCTTTCTCACAGGCAGAAATTGAGAAAAGAGCTGGAACCCCTCTTTTCCAGAGCCGATATCCTGCTCACCGAGGTGAAAGCCTCTGCTATCGATGTGGCAACTCGTATGGCTTTGGACCATGGATTGGATGTGGTATACATGGATAATATTCCTCAGGTAGTGGGAGGTACTGTTTCCCATCTCGATGAAACGCTTCTCTCCCTGGTGGGTGGATTACATGATTGAAATCGTGGGGAAAAAATATGTCACTCCCTTCTCAAATGGAATTCTGGCAGGATCCCTGATGAAAGCAGGCCTTGATGTGGACAAAGCTTATCAGATGGCCACCGATATTTTTCATGAAATCCAGCAGACAGAGAAAATAAAGATTTCAGAAGAAGATTTGACACAGATGACCCATAAAATGCTTCTCGATGCAGGATACACCCATGTGGCTTCCAATTATCAGATGTGGCATTCTCTGAGAGCGCAGAAACGGTCTATTGTTGTACTTCTGGGAGGTGCTACTGGAATCGGTAAATCCACAGTAGCCTTTGAATTGAGCTACCGTCTGGGTATCCACTCCATCATTGGTACAGATATAGTGAGGGAAGTGATGCGTAAAATGGTTTCAAAGGATCTCCTCCCCACATTACATTCCTCTTCCTTTGAAGCATGGAAGGATATTCAAATACCATCCTCTTATTTGAGTTCAGTTATCTATGCCTTCGAATTGCAGGTCTCCCATGTCGGTGTGGGGATAAATGCAATTATTCACAGAGCAGTACGGGAGGGATTGAGCCTGCTCATGGAAGGAATCCATCTTGTCCCGGGGTACATTGCACCCTTTGATGAAACAATCTTTCATTTTGTACTCACGTTGCAGGATGAAAAAGAGCATATCAATCGATTCCATGCACGAGCCAAAGACAGCAGGAGACCACCCGAACACTATATACAGGATATTGATAAGATCCGGCAGGTGCAGAATCATATCGAAGGAAAAGCCAGAAAATTCGGCATTCCTGTTATAGAGAATAAAACAATGGAAAGCACTGTTTCTAAAATTCTCCAGGAAATGTACAATAGATTACAGAAAGAAGCCGAAGGAGATCATGAAAATGTATAATTCACCCAATCTTGAAACGCCTATACGACAGTATACAACAAAAAAGATTATTGGAGTTACTCAAACTGAATCTATTCAGAGAGCCTGTCAGAAAATGGTAGAATTCCAGATCGGATCTCTGGTGGTTTGTAATAAAAGGGTGGTGGGATTTTTCACCCAGGGGGACATCATAGAACGGGTAGTGGCTACTGGACTCTCCTATGCAGAGCCGGTATCAAAGATCATGACTCGAGATTTGATTACAGCCGATATCGACACACCCCTGCATGAGGTGCTTGAACTCATGCAACAGCACCAGATACGCCACGTTCTCATAACAGAAGAGGAATGTATTACTGGATTATTCTCTCTCAGGGATCTCATAGATGTAGAACGCCAGCTCTTTGAAACAACTATTTCCAGTGAGTAACATGGCCGATAGAATGAGAATTGCCCATATTTCAGACTCTCACATAACGCCGGGGAGTTCATTTTCAAAAGACCGGTTTTCCTCCATTATTAAAGAGATCAATGAAGGCCCCTTTGATATCGTGGTGCATACAGGAGATGTGACTGATACGGGTCTCCGAGAAGCATATGAGCTGTCCAGAGAGCTTATTGCCCGCATAGAAAAACCACTTATCATAATGGCGGGGAATCATGATTACCGGAATGTGGGGTACGAGCTCTTCGAAGACTATTTCGGAGACTTAAATGGCGTGTATGAAGGTGAGGATTTCATTGTTATTTATGTGGATAGTTCCATTCCCGACCGGAATGAAGGGCGTGTAGGCAGCAGTAAATTTGCCTGGTTGAAAGACCAGCTCATCGCCTACAATGCAAAGAAAGTGAAAATTGTGGCAGTCCATCACCATTTGATCCCTGTTCCCAAAGCCGGAACGGAGCGGAACGTGCTGTTCAACGCAGGGGATTTGATGGATTTACTCCAGACCTACGATGTGGATCTGGTATTATCCGGTCACCGGCACTATCCAAATGTGGTGGATGTCGATGGTATGGTGATTTCAAATGCAGGATGTATGTCCTGCAGGAAGGTGCGGGGAGGAGATATCTGCAGTTATAATGATATCCAGGTAACAGAGAAAGATATTTCTATCCAGGTGAAGCGGGTCAATCATACCGATACCTATACATCACCGAGAGCACATGGAGACATATTTATTTCGGAGGGAAAGAAACTCACTCGTATTGTACAGATTGCAGGCACCTTTATTTCGGATAGAAAAATTTTTGAACAGAAAAAATTTGAAAATGCAGTCCAAAAAATCAATGCGTTGAATCCCGAACTAGTTATTCACTGTGGTGACATTGTGGAACACGGGATTCCCCAGCATTACCACCTGGCCGAGAAACTCCTCTCCACCATTACAGCACCGGTGGTCTATACGCCAGGACCGCGGGATATCAATTATATTGGCTATGGATATTTTCCCCATTTAGCAGGCGAATGGGATCAGGAATTCTCCACACCTCTTTTCCATGCCTATGGAGTGAAATCTTCCCAGTATGATTCAGATGTGGGTGCAGTGGGACGGTTCGGCCTGAAAAATCTGGAAAAAATCATTAAGGTTCAAAAAGAGGAACTGAGCATTGTTTTTCTGCATCACAATCTCGTTCCCCTCCCCCACATCCGGGAAAAGGGGCTGCTGGAAGATGCAGGAGATGTATTGAAGACATTCTGTGATCTCCAGGTGGACCTGGTCCTCACCGGGCATTCTTCATATCCTTATGCACTGAAAGTCAACAACACCATAATTTCAAATACCAATGCCCTCTCCAGCAAATATGTGAGAAGCGTGTATGGAAATTCATTCAATGTTATAGATGTCTATGAGAATCTCATCAATATATCTGAAATTCACAGCCTGTGGAGAACAAAAAAAATTCTGGGTATCTGGAAGAGAAACAATAAATTAACCCATACCTGACCCAATAAAAGAGATATACAGGAATAGGAATAAGAGGTCAAAATTTTTATTATATTTTATTATTAAGTGTTTCACCCCACACTGTGAAAGATACAAAGAGTTGTGCGATTTAATTTACTGCGTTTAATTTTCTATTTTTATCAAATAATTAGTTTTTATCTTTTTTATGGAAAAATACTAACATATAAAATAGGAATTGCCATAGAAAGGTATTTATGTATTTTAGAGACCATGGTCTCATGCTTGATAAACTCCAATCCATTGTCGGTGAACCTCATGCCACCGACAGAGATACTGTTCTTATTGCTTATTCACGAGATGCATCCCTGGCAGAAGCGGGAAAACCTGAGTATGTGGTGAGGCCCCAGACCATCGAACAGATAGCAGAGATCATGAACCTTGCAACCACCACACACACCCCGGTAATTGCTGCCGGAGGGCGATGCGGAATGGGAGGGGCATGTATTCCTTCTAGGGGAGGTATCCTGCTGGACATGACAGGTATCAATACAGTTACCATACATGAGGATAACATGACTGCTACCGTGGGTGCAGGATGTACGTGGGGAAACCTGCTGTATATATTACAACAGCAGGGGCTAAAGCCTGGATTCCGTGGACCCTATTCTGGTCATTCTGCCACTGTGGGAGGATCTGTTTCTTCTAATTCTGTGGGACTGGCATCTGCCCGATGGGGTCAGGCACCCCAGGGAGTGACCAGCATGAGAGTGGTTCTGCCGGAGAGCGATATCATTGAGACAGGTACCAGAATCAATATGAATGCCCGTCCCTTCAATCGGTTCAACTGTACAGTAGATATGACCGGTCTGTTCTGCGGGGATCATTCTATCCT
>AZIF01000010.1_pt1 | contig 11600 bp, 9 predicted proteins | sample 359031 | NCBI WGS metagenome assembly AZIF01 (sample SAMN02429710, study PRJNA222658) | marine sediment metagenome | biome: Sediment sample; isolation source: sample MGS-PRI from oil contaminated site at the harbour of Priolo Gargallo... | place: Italy: Priolo | collected 2011-03-08 | depth 6 m m
AGGTGAATATATCTGCCTGGTCATCGCTGAGGGGTTCAGTAACTGTGTGCATGCCTCTGGTGATGTTCTGCATGGTGAAGGTGAGATGTTCGGTCCATGCGCAGGTATTCCAGCCCCTGTGGGCCAATATTTCAGGAAGGGTGCGAATGGTGGAGGGGAGGAGATCAAAAAATGTGTGTACAGAATGGGTGTGGGGATACTGTCCGGTGATCATGCTTGCATGGGGGGCGGGTGTATAGGATGATGTGGAGACACACTGGCTGAACCGAATTCCCTTTTTGGCATAATTATCCAGGACAGGGGTATTCACCAGGGAGTCCACCCCATACTGGGCCAAGAATCTCTTATCTTCTTCACAGCCGAGGCAATCAAAGCGTAAATCGTCTATAGAAATGAGGATAATAGTATCATATGTAGCTTTCATTGACCTGCCTCCATTGCTGTAAAGAGACTCTTATACCATTCGATGGTGATTTTCAATCCCTCTTCCCAGGATATGGTAGGTTCAAATCCAATCAATTCTCTGGCCAGAGAGATATCGGCAAAATGACGGTGCACATCGCCCATTCTTTTCTCTTCATAGCGAATCTGGCCGGTATATTCCAGATACTCAGCAATGGCATGTACTATTTCTTTAATAGTCCGTTCCTTCCCACTGGCAATGTTTATCACCTTTCCTCGTGCAGCCTTACAATTGAATATATCGATGGATGCACGGGCTGTATCGGTAACAAAAAGATAGTCTCTCGTCTGAAGCCCTTGCCCATAAATGATGGGAGATTCTCCCTGGAAAATCCGTTTGATGGTGATTGGAATCACCCCTGCATAGTGTTCAACGTTCTGACGGGGCCCATAATTGTTGAAAGGCCTGATGATAGTCATATCGATTCCAAAGGTGTGATAATAGGAGAAGACCAGGTGATCTTCTGCTGCTTTACTGGCTGCATAGGGCGTCTTGGGATTCCAGGGATGATCTTCATTCATTGGTTCATATTGCAGGCTTCCATATGCCTCAGACGAAGAAAAGTGAACCAGTGTGTTGAAACAGTCTTTTCTGATCAATTCACATAAGGTCAGGCATCGTTCCACGTTTCTCTCATAGGACCAGCGTGGTTTCTCCAGAGACACAGGCAGAGGAATGGTAGCCAGATCAAAGACAATATCTATAGTATTATCTGTGACAATTTTTTTCATTTCAGGGAAGCTGCGGGCATCCTGCTGATAGATTATTAAATCAGGGAAAGCAGCCTGTGCGTCTTTAAGATTTCGCATATGTCCCATGAAAAAATCATCCACCACTACGAGTGTTTCAGGTTCCTCACCAATCAATCGATCTACAAGATGACTGCCAATAAATCCTGCACCACCAGTTATCAGTACAGAAGCATTTTTCAGACTCATCTCACATCCCTCAGTGTTTTTTTCAGGGCAGATGCTGTGTAATCGATATCTTCTTCTTTCAAGGTGTAAAACATGGGTAAAGCCAGCGCCCTCTCATAGATATCTAAAGAATGTGGGCACACATCTTCCGATTGATACACCGGCTGGATGTGGCAGGCATAGGTACCAATGGTGGTCTGGATATGCTTTTTCATGAGCTTTCTAATTACCTCATCTCTCTTAATACCTCTATCTACCAGGGCCACATAACTCTGATAGATATGGGTAACATTTTCATCTACAAAGGGGGGATGTATCCCTTTCATATCGGTGAGGACATCATTCCAGTGTGCAGCCAGCATCTTTTTTCTGGTAATGATTGCATCCAGTTTTTTTAATTGAGCGATTCCAATTGCAGCATTAATATCACTTAATTTATAATTGTATCCAAGTTCTGTAAATGTACAGGGGGAAAATCCATTGGTTTTTTCTCTCTCCCAGGCGGCAGTCATGCCAAAGGTGGAGAGCATACGAATTTTTTTCATTATTTCTCGATTTTTCGCTACCACCATTCCCCCTTCTCCCGTAGTTATCCCTTTACGGGCATGAAAGGAATAGCATCCAATATTTCCCATCAATCCAGCATACATCCCTTTATAGGTGGCACCAAAGGCACAGGCAGCGTCTTCAATGACTGTGAGATCGTGTTCTCGAGAAATAGCCATGATCTCATCCATGGGAGCAGGTTGCCCAAAGGTGTGTACCGGTATGAGTGCTTTGGTACATTCTGTGATTTTATCCTCGATCAGGAGTGGATCGATATTATAGGTTTTCTCATCAATATCCACAAAGCGGGGAGTAGCACCACAATAAACCACAGCATGACCTGTTGCGGGAAATGTGTAGTCAGCTACCAGCACTTCATCACCCTTTCTAATGCCACTGCTCAGCAATGCCAGATGCAGGGCACTGGTGCAGTTGGCCACTCCAATGACCTCCGGTACCTGCAGGTAGTGGGCAACTGTTCTTTCAAATTCTTCGGATTTTGGGCCCTGAGATACCCAACCAGAATGGAGAGCTTTTTGAATCTCTGCAATCTCTGCTTCATCAAAGTAGGGTTTCATCAAAGGGATTCGATATTTTTCTCTCATGTATTTCCCTTTTTTAGAAGAAGAAAAAATATTTATATAGTTAACTGATTATAAGTGATTGATTTGTTAATATAAATTTTCATTTATTTCTATAAATTTTAGTTTAGAGGTATAAATAGAAATAAAATTTGAAAGGAAAAGGAAAGATTTAATACTATGACAGAAAACATATGGTGATTTCATGAAGAGAAAATTACTGGTACTGGGATTTGATGGGGCTACCTTTGACCTTATCGAACCCTTCCGGAAGAAGGGAGTACTCCCCCATTTTTCCCGGATCATGAAAGATGGTGCGTATGCTCCCCTCATATCGGTGATTCCTCCGGTATCTGCTCCCGCCTGGGTTTCCATTTCCACGGGAAAGAACCCTGGAAAACACAATATCTATGGGTTCACCGATGGCACAGGTAATGTGGTTAATGCAACCTTCAGGAAAAGCAAAGCTATATGGAATCTATTAGATGAACAGGATAAACTATCCATTATCATCAATGTTCCTGTCACCTATCCCCCGGAAAAGATCAAGGGTGCAATCTATGCAGGGATTTTAGACCCTGATGAAAAAGTCTATCACGGGCGATTTCAAATCGATAAAGAAGCACTCTTAGAACGGAAAAAAGCTCTGAAAAAAGTATTTCAGTGGGAACTGAAAAAAACAGAGAAAGCTCTCACTTATCTGCAGAATGAGGAATGGGATTTCTTTTTCATCGTGTATTTTCTCTCTGATTTTGTCCCCACCATCTACTGGAAGTATATGGATCCTGATCATCCTCAGTATATTCACGATGAAGAGCTTTGTGGGGCAATAGAGAAAGCATATACAGTACTGGATACAATCCTGGGGAAATTTCTCTCGGCAGTAGATGAGGATACAGATATTATAGTCATCTCAGATCATGGAATAGGCCCATCCAAGAAAGTGTTGAATATTAATGAATGGTTGAGAGAGCAGGGATTTCTCACGGTGAGAAGTGATTCCTACAGCAAAATGATTTCCCCTGAAAAAGTGGCAGGATTTTTAGAACGGCATCATACACTGGGAAAAATCGTGATGGCCTTTCCCGATTCTCTACAGAAGCGAGCATACAGAATGGTATTTGGACGATCCCGAAATCTCCAGTCTCAGGCCACAAAAACTACCTCTGCCTTTGCTCATTCCCATGCTCATTTTGCCACAATATGGCTCACTGAAAAGAATGAGAAAAATGAGAGGAGTGAAACCCTTCTATCAGAAATTACACGGAGAATTGAAAATCTTATAGATCCTGAAACTGGTCAAAAAATTATCAAACAGGTATACAGGAGAGAAGAACTCTTTCACGGGCCATATGCACAGAATGGACCCGATTTAGTTTTGGAAGCAGTTCCCCACATCAGTTTAAGATCACAGCGGATCGGTAATCTCTTTGCACAACCAATTCAATCCGGTGATCACCGGATGAATGGCATTTTCATGGCATATGGACCCCATGTGAAACAGGGAACAGTGGAATCTGTTTCCATATTTGACGCCTGTCCTACATTTTTGACGCTGCTGGGAATGCCTGTACCCTCTGATATGGATGGAAGAGTGATCACCGAATTCACAGGTGTGGCACCCGAAAAAACACATGAGAAACCAGAATCAAAATCAGAATCAGAAAGAGATACACCTCAACAGTTCTATACTAAGGAAGAAGAAGAAAAAATCAAAAAACGGCTGTCTTCTCTGGGATATTTCGATTAACCCATAGAATCTATAAACTGGGTCAGGAGATTGACTATTTTTTTTGAAGCAGTACCATCACCAAAGAGGGATTTTTGTTTTTTTTCTGGCCTGAAGGTGGAGGCTTTTTCTGCTATGCGATGAGGATCTGTTCCTACCAGTGTATTCCACCCTTCTTCTACCGTCTCAATCCATTCTGTCTCTTCTCGCAATGTGATACAGGGAATACCCAGAATGTAGGCTTCCTTTTGCACGCCTCCTGAATCTGTGAGGATAGCCTTTGCCCGGGATTCCAGCCGGAGAAAATCTACATAACCAAGAGGGTCTATGAGACGGATATTCTCAGCAACTCTCATGTGGTTGTCAGAAAGTACCTTCTGGGTCCGTGGGTGGATAGGAAATATAATAGGTTCAGAAATACGTGAGAATCCATCCAGGATGGATTGGAGATTTTCCACACAATCGGTATTGGAAGCTCTATGCAGGGTGGCCAGCAGGTAAGTGTTTGGTTGTATGGAGAGATCATGGAGTATAGTTGAGTTCTGGGCAAGCTGGTTATTATACATCAGAGCATCGTACATCACATCTCCCACCAGGTGAATACCGTCCTCTAATCCTTCTTTATGGAGATTGGATACTGCGGTGGGTGTAGGACAGAAGAGAAGATCAGCACAGTGATCTGTGAGCACACGGTTAATCTCTTCAGGCATGGCCTTATTGTAGGAGCGTAGACCTGCTTCCACATGGGCCAGGGGGATATGGAGTTTCGTTGCTGCCAGGGCACCGGCCAGGGTTGAATTTGTATCTCCATACACCAGTACTATATCTGGTGATTCGGTAAAGAGAATATCTTCAATCCCTTGCAGCATGGCGCCTGTCTGATATCCATGGGTTCCTGACCCGATTTCCAGGTTGTAATCAGGCGTAGGGATATGTAATTGCTGGAAAAAAATGTGAGAAAGGACTGTATTATAATGCTGGCCTGTATGCAGGATGATTTCTTCAGCATTTTTCCTCAATTCCCGGGAAACAGGTGCCAGTTTGATGAATTGAGGTCTGGCTCCCACCACAGAGACAACCTTCATAAAAGAGAACATCACAGAAAACCATATGAATCTTTGGTCAGTTCCCAATCTGTATAAAAGCAGTTGTACACGAAAAGCAGGAAAGGAAGTGAGATAGTGGACGAACCTCTCGACGATGAACAACTAAAAACATACTGGGAAGGCATCAGGCAGCACTGGGAGGAATCCAGGGATAGCCATACCCTCTCCATGGGATATGAAGCCTATAAGGTGCGTCTTCTCCATGCTCTCTCCCATGTCCAAAAATCGCTGGAAGTGGGATTTGGAGATGGAAAGTGGATAAAATTTTTAACCAAACAGGGGATCGAAGCATATGGAATAGATATCCTAGAAAATGCAGCCATTCAGTTGAAAAAAGAAGAATTTTCACCCGTAGTGGCAGATGCCCGGTACCTGCCATTTGAGGATAATACTTTCGATCTCACCTATTCTTTTGGTGTTATTGAGCATTTCCAAGGCACAGAAACTGCAATCTCGGAACATGTGCGGGTGACAGTCCCTGGCGGAAAGATCATCATCACAGTGCCCTATCTTATTTCTCCCCATACCCTTTACTGGATGGCACTGCACATAAAAAGAGGAACGTATGAGAAGAGACCGGCAACCTTTGGAAAACGCTATACCATCGGGCAATTCAAGGCTCTGCTGGAACTCCATGAAGTCGAACATATTGTTGTTGAACCTTTTCTATTTCCCATTCCCACAGCTCGCACCTATTACCATGAGAATCCTCTGCTGAATAGATTCGGCATGATGCTGTGGACGGAAATGATCAAAAAATAACATGCAATGGATGAAGTACCTGTACTGTGCACGACGAGAATATTTATAATTCCATAGATTGAACGACCCATATGAGACCAGCAGCAGGGAAAATTGTCAGAAAGCAGCCTGAAAAGCACCTGGTGTGTTACCAGGGGGAGTGGTAATGTCCAGGATTTTGCTGCATACCGGTGAGAGACGATTTCGGATTGAAGAGCCATTGACCAGAGCAGGATATACTGTCCTGGGAATTCCAGAGAACATCCACATTCCTAAATTTCTGAAATTATTTCATTTAATAAAAATCATGATCAGAGAACAACCCGATCTTATTTTAATAGACTCTGCAGGCCTCATGTGTCTTTCAGCATATGTATTGAGTGTGTTATTCAGAGTACCTCTTATCATCAGGGCCCGGGCAGATATCTGGCGTATTTACGAGGAACAATCAGAATATAAAGGGATTATCAAACGAATGTATGAGTACCTTTTGTTATCGGCCTGTACGGTGGTGTATAGAAGGGTAGCGCATATTTTTTCAGTATCCCATTACCTCAAGGGTGTCATCCATGAAAAAGGAGTGGATTCTGATAACATTTCTGTCATACGTTTTTCTATAGATCTCGATCGATTCAAACCTACCACTCATGAAAAGCATCCTGTACATCTTCTTTCAGTGGTAAATTTTACCTTTAAGACCAAGACCCAGGGTGTCCTGGACATCCTTCCTGCTATAGACGAACTCATCTCAACATACGATATAGAGTATATCATAGCAGGACGGGGGCGATTTGCTCCACTGGTAGAGGAAGCTATCAATCAGATGAATAATCCAGACAGCATCCATTATGTGGGATTCCAGCCCCATATTGAAGACCTCTATGCACAGTCTCATATCTATATCCAGTATTCATACCTTGATGCATATCCAGCAGCAGTTCTGGAGGCCATGGCCAGTGGGTTGCCGGTGATCGCTCTGAACCGTGGAGGAATGGTGGAACAGATAATGGAGGGAGGCACTGGACTGCTGGTGGATGATCTGGCAGCATTCAGGAATGCGGTGAAAAGGCTGGTGGAAGATACACCATTCCGGGAGGAGATGGGAAGGAAGGGAAGAGCGTATGTGGAAAATTCCTTTACCACCTCAGCACTTTCCAGGAGATATAAAGTAGTCATTGAGAGAGTATTGAAGAAATGTACATAGGAACTGGACTACAGGCTGTCGCGTAATTTCAGGGAGGTTATTCCTTCCATGATTTTTTCTTGTTCAGCAGAAGTACTTTTCTGTAATGCATTTTCCATCTCCATATGGCAGGTGATAATGAGTTTGAGGTCTTCTGCTATTTTTTGTTCCCTTTCCCGGAGATTACACTGTTCCAGGGGATCTTCTTTTATATTATAGAGTTCGTCTTCTCCATTTTCCCTGTAAATATATTTCCATTCAGCTGTTCTATAAGCTATCTGTTTTTCTCCTAAATGGAAGGTGACTTTTCCTTCTCTTTTATGGCTGACCTCACTGAATACTCCCTTTTCTTCTCTTTCATCTATGGCGAGGAGATTTCTTCCCTGAAAATTTGAGGGAACAGGAATATCTGCTATGTGTAAAATCGTGGGAGCCACATCCAGCAGGCTCACCGGGGTTTCTATCACAGATTTTTTCCCGGAAGGAGTCCACATGAGGAGTGGTACATGCAGCAGTTCATCATATAATCGGGGCCCATGAAGAAATCCTCCATGTTCTGCAAATTCATCTCCATGATCTGAGGTGATGATCACAACCGTATCTGGAAGAACATCTTTAATGGTGGTTAAAAGAGATTGTAATGCATGGTCTGTATATTTGATTTCTGCATCATAGAGGTTGATTATTTTCTGAAGATCATCCTCTGAAATGTCTGATGGGCGATATACTAATTTTTCAAAGAGCTGCTGTTTTTCACCAGTACCAATAGGATGGGTAAGATACCCGGAGGGTGGTGTATAGGGAGCATGAACATCCATGTAATGAATCCAGGCAAAAAAGGGAGTCGAGCAGGTTTTCATCCATGAAATCACGTTTCTGTTGATGTGTTCAGCAGTAGCATGGGGCTGTTTAACACCCTTCTTTGTTATTCCTGTTTTTTTAATTATTTTAAAAAAGTTATTAAATTTTTTGAAGAATTTGAATATTTTCTGCCAGTTATTATGAGTTAACTCAAAATTATCATAAAATGTATGAAATCCCCGGTCATATTTATAGAATCGTGATAAATAGGGATTGGAATGAAAGGCTGCAGTGTCATATCCATTTTCAGCCAGCACTTCTGCGAGGGTTGTTCTCTCATCCGAGATAGAAGTGTATCCTTCATACATGAGCGGATAGGTAGAAGTCATTAACGATAAAAATGAGACAGGAGTGACTGGACCCACTGCAAAGGCTGCGGGGAATATTATCCCTTCTTCAGCTAATGTATTCAGAAATGGGGTTGTATTGTGGGTATATCCCATAAAGCCAACATGATCTGCTCTAAGACAATCAATGGTGATTAAAATGATATTTTTTTGGGGATTCATTGGATACATCACTACCGAAATGACCTTATATAATTTTCTATCTATTTTGGAATTTTGAGTGCAAAATAGATTATTTAACATATGTGCTCATTTTCTCGAGTATTTCCTGGCATTCTTTACTGCATTACAACCAGCACAGATATAATTCTTTCCTCCATTTTTTCTCCTGTAAGGTGCTATGAGATGGTATTATCTCATAGTATTCATGGTGAACCCCTGATAATGATTACACGAATAATTTTTACGAAGGTTCAGTCTTATTTCCCATTGCCTTATCTGAACCTGTAATGGAGGGCTATGAATCAAAAGAATGGTGATCACTTAGTTGATTCATGCATTCTTAAAAAGCAAGACTTTTATACAGCAAGTACTCCATGGGAAAATCACATATAATCAGGTATTATGAATTATGATGGTGCATACAGATGAATGAAGTGGAACGATCGTTGAAAAGTATTGCAAAGGGGACAGTGTTCTCTTTCCTGGGAATATTCCTGGCACTCTTATTATCCTTTCTCCAGCGATGGACTATCATCCGTATCACCACTCCCCATGAATATGGATTATACTCGCTTTCTCTGGCAGTCATAGCGATATTTTTGTCTATTGGAAGCTTGGGTCTCTATGAGGGAATTACCCGAACAATATCCTTCAAATTTTCGAGAGGATCTTCAAGAGACCTGAAAATGAGGGCATTCTCCTCATTAATTGTTATTGCTCTGGTATCGGGAGGCATCAGTATTCTGGTGTTGCACATCTGTGCTCCCTCTATTTCTGTTCTTTTTGACAAGGATATCACCCAGATCATCACAGTGATTTCTCTCTCGATACCCTTCTCACTCTTGCTGGAATTTCTGGTATTTTTTTTCAGAGGAATAGAAAAAGCCCAGGTAAAAGTACTCTTCAGTGATTTTTTAAAGAATTTTATCTTTTTCTCCCTTTTATTACTAATTTTATTGAAAAAAATGTCTTTTCAAACTCTGATATGGGTATATGTTTTCGCTATTGTGTTATCTGCAGTCCTGATTCTCCTCTACAGTTTTAGAACCATCGGAATTCCTCGTTTCAGGGGCATTACCCCCCTTACCAGGGAAATGCTTGTATTTTCACTTCCCCTATTGGGAGGCACTCTCTTCCAGCTGATCACTCAATGGGCAGATACTCTCCTCCTGGGATTCTTCAAGACCACAGAAGATGTGGCCTTCTACAGTGCTGCCCTCCCTACTTCAAAATTGATTCAAACCTCCATGGGAGCCTTTCTTTTCATCTATCTTCCCGTGGCCACATCTCTCTATTCCCGTGGATTAACAGAAGAGATGAAGCGAGTGTATGCAGTAGTTTCCAAATGGGTGATGTTTATCACCTTTCCTCTCTTTCTCATTCTTTTCCTCAATGCAGATATTCTCTTTTCCTTTCTGTATGGGAGCGCATACGAATCTGCTGTCCTGCCATTCAGGATAATCACTGTTGGCTACATGGTCCGCGATTCATTCGGTCCCAACGGTGGTGCCCTGATTGCCATGGGAAAAACACGAATTATGATGATAATTGTATCGGTAATTGCATTGACGAATTTAGTTTCCAATGGATTGTTAATTCCTTCCATGGGTATGGAGGGAGCAGCAATTTCCATGGTCATAACACTGATCACTGCTTCTCTTTTAAAAGGAGGAATACTCTACCATATATCGGGGATTCACCCCATGAGATGGAATTATATAAAACCCTTTTTTGGGTCAGTGGTACTGATTGGGGGATTTCAGTTCATTTTCAATCGCCTTACCACAGTGACTGTCTGGGAATTGCCGATTCTCCTGGGAATCTATATGATACTCTATTTGCTATCCATGATTCTCACAAAGAGTGTGGATAAAGAAGATATTTGGATGTTACTATTGATAGAGAGAAGAACGGGCATTAATGTCCATATCCTGAAAAAATTCATGAAAAAATTCCTGTAATATGTCACAGGTCTCATCATATGTTATGAGAGTATTGCTTATTCTTATTCTTCACTGCGTTCTGTGGATTGTAGCAGTGTCTCTAAATCACAGAGTTTCCGGGCAGGGACTCCCCCCACCACGGTATCTGAAGGGATGTCTCTGGTCACCACTGATCCTGCTCCAACAATACAATTATCTCCAACAGTGACACCAGGCAGCACAATGCTTCCATATCCTATGAAGCAGTTTTTACCAATATGGACATGACCTGTCCTCACCTTTCCGGTGAATACCTTGATGCTGGCATCATGAGTCAGGATGGTGGCAAAGGAGATGGTGGTATTATCACCAATGGTGATGTATTCTTTGCGTTTTCCACCAGGACCTATATCTATTAATGAGCGATAAATATGAACATTTTCTCCACACTGTAACCCTCGTAATTTCCAGAAGGTTTCTTCCTTCAATATACCGAGGTTTCGCAGGGCATAGAGGATCCTATCTCGCATAACATGAATCCAGATGACTGAAATTTAAAGGTTCCGGAAGATACAGTAGTTTGGGATGTGAATAATTGTTGCACATATCTCGAGAATATGTTTTCTGGAATCCCTTTTCTATGAGCATATTCCTTTACAAGAATTTATATGATCATTCAATTACAATAAATCAAGGTGAAGATGTATAAATTTTTTGAAAAGCTGGCCTTTTGAACTCTTTAACTTTCTAATGTACAACCATGAGGAGGAGGAAATTTGGGAGGAGGAGCACCAGGTTAAAGAATGTTTATTTTTTAGATAAAAATTATTTAAATTTTGAATTAAATAGACATAAAAAGCTTTATAACTAATTAATGATAGCACATGGAGATATTTATGAAGGTGTGTCACATCGGATTTTCCAGATATCCGGGCATTGGTAGTATTGCCATGTATGAGTATTCCCGTAATCTCTCCTCACTTGGAGTAGATGTCTCTGTGATAGCTGCAGGAGAAACCACAGAAGAGAAAATTATGGATGG
>AZIF01000396.1_pt1 | contig 11583 bp, 15 predicted proteins | sample 359031 | NCBI WGS metagenome assembly AZIF01 (sample SAMN02429710, study PRJNA222658) | marine sediment metagenome | biome: Sediment sample; isolation source: sample MGS-PRI from oil contaminated site at the harbour of Priolo Gargallo... | place: Italy: Priolo | collected 2011-03-08 | depth 6 m m
GTCATGCGAGAAATAATCTCGATGAAAAGATATAATATGACATTTCCAATCAAAATCGTCTTTTATTATTCCTACCTTTCGTGTTTATCGCAAAATTTTCGGCATTTCTATAAAAAAGTTTAAATATTGGTTATTTGTATTCATGTGTGGTGATGATTGGTGAAGGCCACTTTCTGGCCATATTCAAGAGACCCATACGATATTTACAAAATCCTGCTCAGAAACCCCCGCATTTCCCGGGGACAAATGACCAGAATTTTCAAGGTCAATCCCAAGACCGTTGATACCTGGTGGAAGGCTGCGCTGGAAAAGAGAATTATCATTCCCCCAGTGTTCAGGAGAAAGTCTTACCTCAACTTCAGAGAATACTATTATTTTCTCAATGTGAAAGATCCCCATGAGATTTATGAATCACTGCAAACTAAAGAGTTACCAATAACCTATTGTACTGTGCAGACTGGCTTTTGCAATTTTCAGATCATCTCCAGGGAACCCATCGATCCTCCTGGTGACATAATTTTCTCTGGTCCCCGTTCCGATTTTCATGTCACTGTTCCTCCCAAATGTAAATTTGAGGAAGGAGTGAAAAAAATTGAAGAATTATTACAGAATGTACATCGAATAGAGGAAAGAGAATCTCCCTTACAGTATCATGATGAACCCTATGAGCCGTGGGATGAAAAAGATGAAGCTATTTTCTGGGAGATATGGAACAATGTACGCATATCCTTTACCTCGGTAGTCAAAAAATTGGGTACCTACAATGATAAGACCTGGTCCTGGTTCAGAAATCGGAATTTTTTTGGACAGACTATCATCATGTTTTTCCCCATGGGTGAGGGCTCATATCAGCTCTCCTTATATGCAATTGAAACAGAACATGATTCAATGCTCATAGATCTTTTTTCCCAGTTGCCCACCTCAACACTATTCTATAGAATGGATGGAAGAGTTATCATGGGTGTGTATACACCTTTTACACTGAAAGGCAGACATATTATACGTAAAATTTTGAGCATTCTCCAGAAAAAAGAGTTGGTAACTGAATATACCAACTCTATTGTAGAATATTATTTTAGGCCTGACTTCATCCAGGGAATCCTCCACCCCCAGGACCTCCACCACAAGGAGTGACATCAGGATCTCCAAGCGGTTCAAAGGGCCAAGCTTTCAATTGATTCATTTCTTTTCACCTCTTTTTTCATGATTTTAATTTACTATTAATTTTTTCGTATACATTTTGTAATTATTTCTCATTTTCTAAAACATATAGTCATTTTTATGAAATTAATAGAAAAAATTCGAAAAAAATGTTCTCAAAAATAGATTATTGTGTGCATTTTTTACTCATGATGAATATTATGAAAAAATGTTTTCATGTACTCACAGCAACAATAGAGTATAATGTAAACAAGGGTATCATAGCCATGGTTGGCTTGATCACTGATTATATCCTCTCTATTGAGAGTTATTATAGAACTTAACCGGGGAATCCTCCACCACCAGGGAATCCATATACAGGATGACATCAGGATCTCCTAATGGTTCAAAGGGCCAACCGTTTAATTGATTCATTTTTTTCGCCTCCTTTTTCATGATTTTGTATTACTATTAATTTCTTTTTGGATACCTTTTAACATTGTTTCTCTCTATGATCGATTATTACTGTCTGATACTTCACGATCCAGTGTATGCAAATACTTTTAACCTACCGGTGCCTTACCACCCTGCTTGATAGAAGGTGAATACATGACTGTCCAGGTGAGACCTTATAATGAAGAAAAAGATTTCGAACGGGTGGGTAATTTTCTCATTGATACTTATCAACCAGGAGAACTTCCCCAGAATTGGTTACAACCACGATGGGAGTACATGCATTACACACGCCTTCCTCATGAGGACCAACCCAGCCTGGAAAAAATCGGTATTTTCGAACATGCAGGAACAATTGTGGGGGTGGTGCATTTTGAAGATACCCTGGGTGATGTGTATTTTGAAATCCATCCTGATTATACTCATCTAAAATTAAAGATGCTCACATATGCTGAGAATCATCTCTTTGCAGAATTGAACAATGGAAGAAAGTATGTAAGAGCCTTTATCAATGATTTTGATTCAGAATTCGAGTCTATTGCGAGATCACGGGGATATACAAAAGATTTAAATGTTCCTCTCTATACCTCGCAATTTACCATACCTCATCCCTTTCCTCCAGTACATGTACCGGAGGGATTCACTCTCCAGAGTCTTGCAGATGAGAATGATTTTGATAAGATCAACAGGGTCCTCTATAGAGGATTCAATCACCCTGGAGAACCCCGTGAAGAAGATCTCCCATACAGGAAACGGATACAAAAAGCACCACATTTCAGGAAGGATTTGACGATAGTGGTGAAAGCCCCTCATGGAAATTTTGTATCCTTCAGTGGAATATGGCATGAGAAAACACATAACATAGCATATGTCGAACCTGTGGCCACAGATCCCGATTACCGATTCATGGGATTGGGGAAAGCTGTAGTCCTGGAAAGTATCAGGCGCTGTGGAGAACAGGGAGCTACCATAGCATTTGTGGGGTCAGGACAGACATTTTATGAGGCTATCGGATTTAAAAAGATATATGCTCATTACCTGTGGAGACGATATTTTTAAAACATATTTGAAAAAATGTCAGCTTCATTATACCTTTTCGTCATTTTCCACCATCTCTTTCAGGGTTTCTCTGTACAGTGTATAGGGATATGCCACCGTATGGGTATCAAAATTGTAAGGAAATTCGGGAGTGCGACTCAACCAATACTTTTCTGGAAGGAGAGAACGGACATGATAGAGTTCTTTTTCCGTGATTTCTTCTATACAATCCAGCCTGTTCAACAAATTGATCAGGAATCGGGGATGAGAAATACACTCGATTAATCCCCATCCTTTAAAGGGCATGTGTTCTGTGTACACCCGTTCATCCTTTCCAAAGTTATTGAGTATATTCAGCATAGTTTTTTTATTATCGCTTTTCAAAAATAGAATGAAGTGGACGCACTGATAATAGGGGAAAGGAGAGAGGGCATATTCCCTGGTTATCAATCCATCAGTACTCATTTTTTTATAGGAGTAACTTATTTGATTATATGTCCAGTGTCTTTCATGTTCCTTTTCTGTTCGCAGGATTTCTATCAATTTACTCCCTTTATACCCGGTGAGAAAGTAGGGTAGAATAGCAATATCACATTCACTCCATTCTGTCAGGAATTGACCATATGAATAGGGAGGAACAGATACTGGTTCGAGAAGGGAATCGACCGATGGAACGGGATCACCATAGAAATTGGGGAGGTTCATGATCCTTCTCCAGTATGAGGTGCGGATAACATAATCTGAAATAATCCCATTTTTTTTGAGGAGATAAAAGAGAGATTTCATCTGTGCATTATCTGAAGAATAGAATCCTGCGATCAACATGGAATGGCGAGGGGTGAGGACAGGAAATACCCATCCCAAAGATCGTATGACAGATAGGTATGATAACACTGTTTCAAAGCTTTTATGTGTTTCAATGATTATAAAAAGTTTGGCAAGACGATTCCTGCACAGTTTACCGATATCAAGATAATAGGAGGGTCCAAAGAGGATATTACAGGTTTTGAACTGCTGGAGTTTTTTGGCTACCGTACTGGTCCATTTATAGGATGTGGCAGATACCAGTTCTTGTAAAGATGCAGCAGGATCATTTCCCAGAACATTGAGCAACCTTTTTTCTCTATCAGACAGGGTATATATTTTCTCCACAGATCTTGTATGAGGTCTATATGTTAAAAGTATATTCATAATTTTTGACTTTTTATGAACGAAAATTATTATAAATATTCAAAAACCCTGGACGGCATGGATGACGAGATACGCATGAGAATGCGAGAAGTAATGAGAATGAACCGAGAAAAGGGGATGATTCATTGATACAAAAATATCGAGTGCATAGGCTGGATATCAACATGGATAAGGACCAAGCAAAATTAGAACATTTTTTAAATGATTTGACAGGAGAGGTTGTTTCAATTATTCCAAATGTCAACCCCATATTTCGCCCTATGGGAGCCACAGCAAAGGTGAATTTCCTCTTTATTGTGGAAAAAATCGCCTCAGATGAATTTTAGTCCACTGACAGCCGGTGATTGCTAAGTATTCGCTCAGATAAGGGAGTACATATAAAGAGAGATCAATGATAAAATGAGAGTGAGAAACCTATACTTATATGCCCTGGTAGCATGTATGATGATGTGGATGATTTCTTTTTCCTATTCCTATTCCTATTCCTATTTGTTATCTCTTTCAGCCCAGAATGCCGTATCTCCAGAAAATACGATTATTATTTCTAATGAGACCCATGAATCATTTTGCAAGGATTTCTCAATAATTCTCAAGAGAGTACACCCTCTGTGGATTGTACTGGATACTCCTGCTTTGCCTGAATCGGTAAGAGAGAAGAACCTCATTATCATTGGAACACTGGAGGGAGAATATACGGGAGATATCATCAGGGAATTGTTAACAGAAGAGGAAGAAGAGCACATTCAGGATGGCTGTTATGCTCTATATGAGAAGGAGAGCCCCTGGGCAGAGAGGGTTATCTATATCTGCACAGGAACAGATAACATCCTTGCCAAGAAAGCAGCAGAAGAAGCACTGTCTTTGTTGGAAGGGGAGTGGATTGACCCTCCCTTTACCAGTGCGCCCAGGAAAGAAGCAGATGAATACCTCTCCCAGATCCAGTACATACCAGATGATGAGGAGTTACCCATGGAAGCCTTAGCAATAGACATAGGCTCAGATCCCCCCGATCATATTACCAGAGACCAAGCAATTGAGGATGTGGAATACCTATTTTACCTGCTCTCCCATGGATACTGCGGATATGGATATTTCATGACCAGAGGAGATTTTGATGAGGCATATACACGTATAGTGGAGGATCTGGAATCTTCGTCCACCTGGTCTCAGGAAGACCTTTCCCAGATACTGCATGATAATCTCAGATTTATTCAGGATTGCCATCTCCGCATTGGAGAGCATACATATGGTACCCATATGGACTTCTGGTATGATATAGCTTTCGAAATGGAAAAGGAGAAGGGAATATACAGATTCTTCTTACAGGAGAGAGAATACCAGGTGGTATCCATCAATGGAGAAGATCCAGAAGCATTTATGTTCCCTTCATTAAATGCTCAGGGTTCACCTGTATACCGCATGGGAGTACTCTCCACTACTGTTCCTGAGCCACTGGAATTGATAGCGCAACACGATGATGAACTCCTTTATCAGGATGTCACCCTCTCCTGTTCGGATTTTACATACTTTTCAGAGGATATCTTCCAGAAGACTACCATTGGAGGAGTTCCTGTAGTGAGAATTCGCTCATTTTCCGATCATCACAGGGAGGGTATTGATCGGTTCCTGGAGGCTGCCTACACATACCGGGGAGAACCAGTTCTCATCATCGATCTACGGGGAAATGGAGGGGGCAACGAAGCCTGGCCAAAGGAATGGATCACCCGATTCACTGGTAGTCGACCCTCTAATAATCGCTATTTTACAGAGTTGACCACGAAAACCACCATGATGGGCCGGGCTAATTATTTTCATTACCTGCTGGATCTCTATCCCGAAACACTGTTTTATCAGGGGGAAAAGAATAGATATACCGCCCAGGCAGAGTTCTTTGAACACAACCAGATGACCCCATACTGGTCTGGACCCTTTACTCAAGAGGCGCAGACAATCTCCAATGATACCACAGTCATCGTAGTGACCAATGGTTCAGTAGCGTCTGCTGCAGAGGGATGTATTATCTATCTCCAGCAGGTGGAAAATGTCATTCTGGTGGGAGAAAATACCTGCGGTGCTCTGGTATTCGGGCAGATGACACTCCATCAACTTCCCCATTCTAAGCTTTCTCTCTACCTTCCCATAAGCCTGAATATTCCCCTTGATTTAACATTACGAGAAGAAAAAGGATTCTTTCCCGATCTCTGGATTCCGGGAGAACATGCTGTGAATTATGCTATTGCAGCAGTACGAAAGGGAACCATTTCCACTGTCCTTCCCCTATCAGAAAATATATTGAAAGAAGAATTTATACCAGAATCATTCTGGAAAAACCAGATTAAGGAATTCTCAGTACCTCTCTTTCTGTTATCGGTAAGTGGTGTACTTATTGCACTGGTGAATAGAAAGAAGGATACAAAGATTTTTTTCATATTTAGTATCTGTTGTATTGGAGGAGGATTGTTCACCCTGTATTGGGGTGTTCCTATGTGCTATGTATTTTTCCTTTTAGCAGCGGTATTTGGAATCATTAGCGGATATAAATGGATGAAAAAAAGAACAGGACAGAGGCAATGATTATGAAAATGGAGGAACACACTATTTCTGGAAGTTTTGAAGGTATGGGGCATTAGGGTGTCACTCAATGTGAAATAATTGATCCCTGACAGATATATACTCGTTCTGTGCTTAGGATATGCTTTCTGGTAGAAGAAACTTATTTTAACTGTGATGCATATCCATATACTATACAGGGGATACCAGGAGAAACACAGCTTACTAGGTTCGTTGTGAACTGTGTAACTCCCATCAGAAAAAATATGAGGTGAATGTGATGAAAGTACTCATTGTATATGACTCCCAGTATGGGAATACAGAAAAAGTTGCTCATTCTATGGCCCATGCTATTCCAGGCGATGTCACAGTACTCCATGGTAATAAAGCCCTCTCCTCTGATGTAGAATCCATGGATGCCTTCATAGTCGGGTCTCCCACTCAGGGATTCAGAGCAACTAACCCCATTAAAACCTTTCTCAAGGCTATTCCTGAAGGTGCACTGAAGGGAAAAATTGTGGCAGCCTTTGATACCCGCATGTCTGCCAACGATGTAGGAACAGGCCTTCGGTTTCTCATGAAAATTGGCGGATATGCTGCCCCAGGAATCGCAGATATCCTGAAGAAGAAGGGCGGTTCCCTGGCCCTGCCTCCCGAAGGGTTCTTTGTCACAGATAAGGAAGGTCCTCTCCAGGAAGGAGAACTCCAGAGGGCTGCCAGCTGGGTAAAAAGAATTATCAAAGAAAGACAGTAACAATAACAATTGATCAGAGACCAGTACCATGAAGAATGTACTGTATTATTTTTCAGGGACAGGTAACTCATAGAGAGTGGTCAAAGATATTGCAGAATCTAATCAGGCAGAACAGCTTCCTATAACTGCCAGTGTTGATTCAGACAAAGTGGTGTTATTGGTAGATGTTACAGTCCGCAGTTTCCTGACCAGGATACATACCTGTAATGGTGCCTCTATTTTTGCTGTGTGTACCTATGGTGGAAAAGCCATGGATGGATACATATTACTGGCTTAAAATTACAGGATATACAGGCCAAACATCTCTTTCCTTTACTGAGAGCCAGCAACTCATGAATTATGGATTTTCATCACCAATGCCTGTATAAGCTATGGGGCCTGTGAAAAAATCAGCCTTGTTTCCAATAATGTGTTGCTGGAGAGAACCCCGTCCTGGCAGCACAGATGTGAGCAGTGCTTTGCATATTTTCACTGGTCTCCTCAGGCTGCGATCCAGGTTACCCATAGCACTGATCATCAGAACAGATATCAACATCCCGGGGTGAAAGCCTCAGATATGATTTAGATTTATTATTTTTTTGGTGCGAATTGTTAATACTCAGAAAGAATACTATGGAGGGCACCATGATGCAACCTCCCACGGTGAGCATTACTTGAGGGCCTGTTGCATCTGCGAACACAGTTATTATGGCATCACCAACCAGAATAGCTATGGAAACCACCATATTTCGAAAGGAACCGATGGTTGCGCGCAGTGATTGGGGGAGGAATTCCTGAAAGAAGGGTTCTAAGACTGGCCAGAATAATGTTCCTCGCAACATCATGATGATAAAGAGTACTGCAGCAATCTCGGGTGTTCCCACTAGTATTACTGAGGCAGTGACAGCACCGAATACAAGAGAGTGAAAAACGAGGTAATGGGGTTCTTTCTTGACCATCCCTGCTGCACGGCGTGCGATAAATGGTGTTACCACACAGAATGCAGCACTGACAGCAGACAGATACCCAAAGTATTCCCGGGGGATCCCCATGACCTCCAGGAAGGGTTTGGAGCAGATGAGTATGAGTTCTCCTCCCACCACAACAAAAAAGAGGCCGATTATTAAATAAAAAACATTTTTCTCTTTAATAGTGAATTGGGCACCTTCTGAAATGTTGTTATATGTTTTATTAAAGCTATGCAGCATTCCTGTAGCTTTTCTTTCAAAATGTTCAGTTTGAAATACCAGAATACACACAGATGCTAACAGTGCAATTCCATAGATATACCACAGTGCATCCATGTTGAAAGCCTGAACAACTGCACCCGATATCAATGCTGCAATGATTTGCCCCATGTTAGTGAGAGAAGCATTCTTGACATAAAATTCCTTGATGAGGTCCTCTCTGTCTTCAAATTTTAAATTATCCACCACCCATGCTTCTACAGCTCCTGAAATGAGTGAAATAAAAAGACCCCACAATGCAAAGATAGCAGTGAGAATCACCGGATTGGCAATGGAAGGTATTATCAGAAGGATCAGAGCAAATCCTGTGAGTCCAGCCAGTACAGAGAGCTTTCTGCTCACAGCATCTGCAATTGCTCCGGTGGGTACCTCCAGTACTGCCATGGAGAGACCATTCACTGCCAAAGCCAACCCGATAACGCTATAGGAAAATCCCTTATCAAGAAAATAAACTATCCAGTATACCCAGATTATAGCAAAGCTGGCCTCTACAATAGTATGAAGATAAAACAATCCGAGATGGCTTTTTTCATCTTTTTTCAGCAGATTCATGCAATTCCTTCTCCATGATTACTGAGAGGATTCATCAACATACTTTATAAGCTTCACCAGTACTGAAAATTGACAAATTTCTGGAGTAATTTCTATCACTGTATATTCAGATGTGGTCAGAATATGCATTCCATCGATGAGTGGGGATCTGATTACCAAATCAGAGAATTAGTATAAAAAACAAATATTTCCAGATATTAAGCAATTTATACCCTATATGACATAATGACCCTTAGAAAAGGGATTTTTCTTCTCGCATCCTGCTTGAAAATCCAATAATCAGAATTCCTATAATACCGGTGAATGCAGCAACTTCTGAAGTTCTCGGACCCAAAACATCCCCTCCTATAAATAACAGAGCCGCTATCACTATTATACATATTCCGATTATGAACAACAAACTGCCTATTTTCATTCTTTTCACCTCCGAAAGGTTGGTAGGTATATAAAAATCATTCCTTTTCCTTTTCTTTTTTTCTCCACTTCCACCACAACATGCCTGTTATCAGGATAACAATGGTCCCTATACACACATATGAGATGGTGGATGTCTGTATGGAAGGTTCTGGTAGATTCCGGGGAAAGGATTCTCCTCGTGTACGCATGAGAGACTGTATCTCATAGGAATGGTATCCCTTTTGTAATTCATCTTCCACATTGAATACCACCCCCCACCCAAAATTATGATGATTAAACAGATATATCTCACCCTGTACCGGGTCATAGATCGTTGAATAGGTGGTTCCTCCTCCATGTGTTTTCTGTAAGATTGTGGTAAAATAGTCCACAGTCAATTCCTCTTTATGTTCAATTTCCTTGAGCATCCACACAGCATTTTCATATCTTTCACAGGGATAGTGACCCAGATTTGGATTCAGCACATTAAAGTTGGTAATTGCCTGGTACATTCCTTTTTTACGCACTATTTTCATTTCTCCATCAGAATCAGGACACAAAATCATGGAATCCCCTGTTCTATCGGCAAACAGGAATTGATACTCACCATAGAAGAGATGATCATACTGTTCAATATTCTGTATGGCTTCTTCCACAGTTGCACAGGTTTCCAGAATTCTTGCACCAAATAACCCTGGATTGAAAGTGGTTAAAGAAGGGAGGCTGGTACTTTCTTCTATGAACTGTACTGCTTCTTCGATAGTATCAGGAAGAGGTTGTATAATTTTAGGAATGGAGGTGATATCAAAACACAATCCCTGATCATTCATACCGCCCATGGGAAATTCATCAATCTGGCTGGGATAATCACGGAATCGAAAACACACCCACCCATAACGTCCCTCTGTAGCAGGTATGATCCATACTGTGACATTTTTATCTCCTACATCTTCATTATTTCCGAAGAGGACGGTATCACCTGAAGAAGCAGTGAAAACGGTGCAACCATTAACAATTCCCATAGAACCCATGAGCAGGAAAATAATCAGTCCACATCTCATTCCCAGTCCAAAGAGATCAGAATTTTTCGGGGTACCGGTACTATGCTGTGTATGTTTCTTCTTTTTTTTCAGATCCTTCCCTGTTCTCATGTAATCATTTCCCCTTTGTACCCTACATTCTACTATACTGTATAGTAACTATTACTGGTAATAATATTTTAAATACCTTTCGGCGACATATCATAGGGATATCTGATACTCTGTCCTATATATGGGATATGTCGATTATGCCAGGGGAGATGATTTCAGTGGATTGCGTTGTTATTTTGATGACTCATAATTTCTTCTTGAATTTTTCATGAGCTCGTTTTAATCTGTCTACAGAAAATGAACCTCCATGAGCCGGATATATTGTTTTTACTCCACAGGAGATTATTCGATTCCAGCTTTGATACACCTGTTCTGTATTCTGTATTATAATTGGCCTGCATTGTATGTGGCAAAAATTAAAAAAATTCATGGCTGCATCACCTACAAATGCATTGTCTCCGACTATAACAGATATGGAATCTGTAGTATGACCCGGTGTATACACTATCTGGCCAGGGATACCACAATCTCTGAGTATTGATGAATCTCCTTCCAGTATTCTATCAGTTTTCCGAATAGAGATGGGAGGATAGGTACAATTATGAAATAAAAAAAATCCAGCACCCAGCAGTCTAATACACCAGTTTACATATTCTCCTACATCATCAACTGTTCCTGTCCTTATAAATGGGAGAGCATGTTCATGTACAATCAGTTTTGCACCAGAATCCTGTAACAGAGCCTGTGCAAATCCTGCATGGTCATCATGATGATGGGTGAGAAGAAGATAGGTAATTTCAGAGAGAGCAATACCCATAGTATCAAGGGTCTGCACATAGGTGGTATATTCCTTTTTGTATCCGGTATCAATCTGCAGAACCCCACCATCACATTCCAAAAAGAAGACAGTGGTAAATCGAAGAGACAGGGATGTAAAAGCGTTCATAGTACAGTTCTTGCATTCCTGAATTAAAAAAATTCCTGTTCAATAGAGATTCCACCACAGTACTTTGGAATCGAGAGAATACATATAAAAATAGGAGAGACTAGTATGATAATGAAATTACAGCATAAAAAGAAGCCAGAAAAATGTATGTATGATATCAGATGGTGATGGATTGAAAGAAGCTATAAAAACCACATTACATGATTTTCTGGACATGCTGGATGGGGATGTGAAGATTCTCGATTC
>AZIF01000257.1_pt1 | contig 11500 bp, 11 predicted proteins | sample 359031 | NCBI WGS metagenome assembly AZIF01 (sample SAMN02429710, study PRJNA222658) | marine sediment metagenome | biome: Sediment sample; isolation source: sample MGS-PRI from oil contaminated site at the harbour of Priolo Gargallo... | place: Italy: Priolo | collected 2011-03-08 | depth 6 m m
TCTTTTTTTGTTTTGATTTTCATTTTTTTTATTTAAGGAATTCACCTCTTTTACAGCCAGGTCTTATATTTACATTTTTCTGATAATTCCCAATAAAAAGTTAATTCTCGGCACTTTTTCCATATATTTTTTGTACTCATCACCAAATTTTTTCACACAGCGCTGTTCTTCTTTGTATAAATCCAGATATGCACATACCATGGATGCACTTCCAGTAGCCACCACCAGCCAGTGCTGAGCAATACACATTAATCCCAGGTTGATCAGTATCCATGCTACACCATTTTGAGGATGCCGCACAATGCTGTAAATTCCCGTATCTACGAGAGTGGTGGTGTGCATGTAGGATTTTCCCTTCTCCACGTGTCCTTTCCTGCGAAAGGTGATAATAGGCATGATCCCAAAGAAAGCTGCTGTCCACCAGAGTATCCATCCAACATTTCTCAGCAGGAGAGAACCATCGTGATTGTAGAAAAAAAGTGCGAGTACAATTTGCAGTATTGCCAGAAGACCACCAGTAGTAATGAAAAGATGTGGATGTGCATTATAGGCAAATTTTTCTATTGTCTTCATATTCAAATTGGACATATATTTTCCTCCTTTTACCATATATTTTCCAATGCTGTTATCAATTTATGGAGGGAGTAAAAACATTTCTATTGTCAGGTTCTTGATTTCAAGAAATTTTCTAATACTATTGTAGCAACTTGATATAATATAGTTTCCTGTAATTCCATAACGAGAGAGGAACCCATATCTTTTTCAGGAGAGAATCATTTACATTATGTGATCTGTGAAAGCAATTATGTTAGTAGGGTGAGCCTATGTTAAAATATGTGCTCTTAGCAGGTATATGCATTCTCTTCATAGTCCAGAATACGGGTACCCATAAGGAGGAGTGGTCTCAGTTCGGGCAGAATCCTCACCATACCTTTTTTTTCGGGAGCATCTATTCCTCAAAATTGTGAAATTATGTGGCAGTATCAATTCGAGCCTTCAGATGAACATTCCTCTGGTAAGCTTTTTTGCTCACTTTCTTCTCCTGCAGTCATCAATAAAAGAGTGCATGTTCCTACGCGCCACAGTATATGCTGTCTGGATCCAGAAAATGATGTGAATCCAGGAGATAGAGGCTCAGAATTTACCAGTGGATTAGTAGAATCATGTGCTGTATATTTCCCGGAGACTGGAGAGCACCCCCTTTCTCCCAAGGATGTCTATGGATGTATTTTTGGTACAATTGAAGAAATCTTGATAGATGTTTTCACTGGCGCTACAGAAAAAGATGCAGCACACCAGCATGGATATTCCACTCCCCAGATATGGATGCAGGGATTGGAGAAAATGCCCCTTGAGGAAGGAGGCCATGGAGGATATCAATAATCCCAATAAAAAATGATCACTATTCAATATCTCTCTCCTCTTGAGTATGAGAACATGAAGGAAACCAGCATGAAAAAAAGTGTTATATCTTGAACACCGGCGTTATTATAATGTCTGATAAAGTACTGGTAAAAAATTCATGTATGGGCATGATGTAGTTTCATTTCAGTCCTGTGTTGTTATGTGAAGGTATTGCCATGTTTCTTTGTTGAGTGACTTTCTCTTTTAGTATCGGTCAGTATTGAGGAATAATCGCCCATGATTACAGGAAGGAAATACATTGGACCATGCTCATTACCATATTTTTGAGAAAAAAAGAACATAACATAGTTTGTATTACGATATATTCCCAAAACGAGAATACATTTATTAATTTGCATGTGTAAGGGGGGTGGAGGGACCGGCAATGATCGATACCAGAACTCCCACACCACCAGGAAAAAGAAAAGAGCATGACGATATGAAAGATTCTTCTGAGTCCTCATACAGGGCATTATTTGAACATGTTCTGGAGGGCATATATCGAACCTCTCCCCAGGGGAAGATCCTCACTGCCAATCCAGCACTCATATCCATGCTGGGATATGAATCTGCAGAGGAATTCTATGAAGTGGACATTCTCTACGATCTCTATGTGGACCCAGAGCAGAGAAAAAAGGTCATCGAGGAATTGGAAAAAGAAGGAGCTGTAAAGGATGCAGAACTGGTCCTCAAACGGAAGGATGGTCGTCATATCACCGTGCTGGAGAGTGGTCGTACCGTACATGACAGAAAAGGGGAAGTCATCTATTATGAAGGAATCCTCACAGATATCACAGAACGTAAAAGAGCCGAAAAACAACTGGAAAAACTCTTTCGAGCCAGTAAATTATTGAATTCCACAATATCACTGGAAAAAATATTCAAATATATATCTGATTCTGTTCAGGAACTGGTAGGATTCGATAATTTTATCATTTTTTTAGTCTCCAAGGACAGAAAGGAAATTTATCCTGCATACATTACAGAGGGACTGCAGAACCAGTTGAAAGATGTTGTTTTACAATACGGAGAAGGCCTGGTAGGGTACAGTATTGATACCCAGGAAATCCTCCTTCTGGATAATGCAGATACCGATATTCGAGGGGTATGGGTTCCCGGAACTGAAGTATGCATTTCCCAGATTCTCGTCCCCCTGATCGTGGAAGGTACCTGTGTGGGAGTGCTTCATATCTCTCAATCTGTAGAAAATGCCTATAATCAACAGGATGTGGATATTCTCAAACCCCTCAGCGAGATAATCTCGTCTGCTATCAGGAATTCTCGGCTGTTTGAGGAAGTGAGGGCATTTGGGCGTGAACTGGAGAAAAGGATCGAAGAGAGATCGAGGAAAATCGAGATATTACTCCATACCAGAGAAGAATTGCAGAAAGAGAGAAACTGGGGAGAAGGATTGAAAATAATTATTCAAAGCATGAAAAATCTGGGATTCGATCGTTGTGGAATGGCTCTGGTCAACTCCCATGAGAATACACTGGAATTCCAGTTTGGGAAGGGTACTCATCTTCCTCCAAAGGGAACCGCACTCTCTCTCGAGAACACCCACTATTTTGGAGTGAAATGTGTGAGGGAAAAAAGGACTATCTATGTGCAGGAGTTCAATACCAGAGAAGGAAGACAGATAACATCTGATTCCCAATCCTTCGTGTGGGTACCTATCATGGTACAGGATGAGGTCTTTGCTGCCCTGGCTGCAGACAATGTTGAGAGCAATAGACCCATTACCCAGGAGGATGTGAAAGACCTGGAAATCCTGGCCAGTATGTGTGCCTCTTTTATCGATCGGACACGGATCTCTATTGAACCATCGGTGGAGAATAATCTGGAAACTAGATCCAAATTTGAATTACATCCCACAGAAGGATATATTCTTGAAGAGATCAAGCCTGAAAAATCCTTCGAGGTCTTCATCGACCTGGTCACTCACGGCATTCCAGGGTTTGTCATAACCCGGGAGTATCCAGAAAAAATCATGGGCAGGTATAATCTGGTAAAGACTCCCATAGTGTGGTTATCCCAATCTGAGAAACACAACAGCGTGAGTCCCACCGATCTCTCTAAATTAAATTATATTATTCAGGACTTCGTGAGAAAAAGTGAAGAATCGGTCATACTCCTGGATGGTATAGAATATTTAGTGGCCCATATAGGATTTCTACCCGTGCTCAAATTTCTCCATTCCCTCAGAGATATCATTGTCACCGGTAATTCACGCCTGATACTTCCCGTATTCAAGGAAACTCTTCCCTCCCAGGAATTTAGCATGCTGTTGAAAGAATTCACGGTAGTACATATTGCTGATGGCGGTATTTTCTTCTCCCATAATTGAGATATAGGATACATCAGGGAAATCTGATTATGCAAAATAGAAATTGAAGCGTACCGATTCTCCATAGAGGAACATGCTGAACACGCTTTCTCGAGAGAAATTTATACATCCAACACATAAAATGTATAAAAATATGATGTAACATATGGTAAGATCTTTAATTATTCAGAAGAGGACTATTCATATCGCTCGTAAAGAACAGAGAGAGTAAAATTACAGAGAAATATATCGTGAAGAGATTTCAATAAAGGGAATAGATGCACCCAGAGACATCCTTTTTTCCGTCATATATTTATAGCAGTTGTGTACAGAGTATTCTGCATGTCCAGGAGGTGGATTGTAAACTATCTCCATGAGAGGAGGAGGTATTTCTATGACTGAAAAAGCAGATTCGGATACTCTATCTATCTATAAAAATAATGTAGCTTCTTTGATGAAGATTATGGCCAGTCTGAATCATGCCTCAGATACCCTAATCGGAAAAGCCGCAAAAACATTGATGTATCAGACTGGTAAGGATTTAGGAAGATTAGAAGGAAAGAAGCTGGATAAAAGCGATGATCTTAAAAAAACTATAGAGATGATAGAAAAAGCAGAAAAAGGCGTTTGGAATATAGAAATATGGAAAAATAAAGAATCAGATGATTATATTTTCAAAGATAACGATGTACAGAAAGCCTATTTAGTGTTCCGAGAGTGCCCTATCCGGCAGGTATGTATGACTCATGGAATTCCCCAGGATCAGGTGATCTGTGGAATCACCCACGGTCTCTTTGCAGGTATGGCAGAAATGATCATGGATAAGAAAGTGGACCTCCATGTGGAACATACCGGACCCAATGCATGTAAGAAGGTCATTGCATTTACATGAGGTGACTATTCATGAACATTACAACCTACCAACTGACATCATGCTGTGGATGCCATGTGGCACTGGTAAACCTGGGAACACACTTCCTCGATCTGATAACTGCAGGGGAGCTGGTCTGTTCACCAGTTCTTACAGATACCAAAGATATCCCGGATTGCGATATTGCCCTGATTGAAGGAAGTGTACGCACCGAAGAAAATGCAGAAATACTCCATGAATTGAGAGATCAAGCACAGACTCTCATTGCATTCGGTACCTGTGCCTGTTTTGGGGGTGTACCAGGCATGGGATCTGCTTTTGGAATACATGAGATACTCTCTGAAGGTTACGGCACCGATTTCATACCGGAAAACATCCCCCAGCTGACCCAGAGGCTTTCTCCTATCGATTCCTATGTGGAGGTGGATTATTATCTTCCCGGATGCCCTCCTCCTCCGGATCTCTTACATTCTTCCATAGAAATGCTGCTCACCGGTCAGGAACCTCCCCGTTATGATCTACCGGTGTGTGCAGATTGTGATCGAATCGCCGGGAATCCCTCTGGAAAGGAAATTGCTCTCACGCAGAAGCGTACTGTAAATTCATTCCCTGATGAAGAGGAGTGCCTGCTGTCCCAGGGGTATCTCTGCCTGGGGTCAGTTTCACGGAGTGGATGTGGAGCTCCCTGTCCTCATGCAGGTGTCCCCTGCACGGGATGCAGAGGACCCATTGATCGGGTATTCACAGAACCGAGTCATGGAATATTCCGTGATCTGGTACGGAGACTCAGCCATTTTTCCGGGAATTCTGAAGAGGAGGTCATACAGAATCTCACAGATGTTCTGCATACCCTCTACAGTTTCACTCTATCTGTGCCTGATTTACGACAGAAAGATACAGAAGATGTGTACAATATGATCAAGAGGATACGGGTGTGAGGTGGGGTCATGTCAGAGACTATTACCATAGATCCTGTTACCCGTGTTGAAGGACATGCGAAAATTACTATCCTGCTGGAAGAAGGAGGAGCTGTTTCCGGGGTACGATTTCAGGTGAAAGAATTCAGGGGGTTCGAGAAATTCTGTCAGGGTGCTTTTGCTGAAAGGCTTCCCCTTCTCACCTCCCGGATTTGTGGGATATGCCCTGTTTCACATCATATTGCATCTACCAAGGCTGTTGAAGATTGTTTCAATACAGAGATCTCTTCCACAACAGCCAAATTACGGGAATTACTGTTGCTGGGACAGGTCATTGAAAGCCACATGTTTTCATTACTCATATTGAGTCTTCCAGACCTCTATGAGCAGGCTGCACATTCTATTGTAGATATGTACCGGCACGACCCGGTGACCATGAAGAAGATTCTGGGCATTCGATCTGCAGGAACTCATCTGATTCAGGTGGTGGGACGACGATCCGGCCATCCCATTGGAGCCACTATTGGGGGTATGGTTGCCCCTCTCACCGAGGAAGAACGGGCATCGCTCCTGGAAGAGCTGCAGGCAGCAGAAGTCCAGATACAGTGGCTTTCTCATATCATGCGATTGATTATTGAAGAGAATAATGACCTCATACAGAATCTGGGAGATATTCAGACTTCCTACATGAGCCTGACCGACCGTGAGAGGCTCGCATTCTATGATGGGACGATGAAAATTACACAGGCAGATGGAAGTCTGCAGCGTTCATTTGAACCTCACCAGTATTTTGATTACCTCACAGAAGTCCATGAACCCTGGACCTACATGAAGACTCCAGTTCTCATCTCTCAAGGAGGAGTGCGCGTGGGTCCGCTTGCCCGTATAAATAATATAGATTCAATTTCCACCCCTCTGGCACAATCTGAACTCACCTGGTTTCGCAATCGATGGGACCATCCTGTTCACAAAACCCTCACCTATCACTATGCCCGATTTATTGAGATAGTGTATGCTCTGGAACGTGCTAAAGAGCTTCTCAACGATTCCGGGATCACCTCACGAGATATCTACAGCCAACCTGAAATCAGAGAGGGAATAGGAATAGGTGTTGTAGAAGCTCCCCGTGGTACACTGGTTCATCAGTATCACCTGGATACACAGGGAAAAGCACAGAACATAACGTTGGTAGTTTCCACACAGCACAATAACTGTGGCATCAATGAATCACTGACTCAGGCAGCAAAAAAATTGATATCCAACAGTGATCCAGGAGAAGAAGAACTCAATAAGCTGGAAATGGTCGTTCGGGCCTATGATCCATGTATTTCTTGTTCAACTCATGGGATGGGTGATCACCAGTTCCTCATAGAATGTGTCGATCATCAAGGTGTTGTATTGAAGGAGTGGAGATAATGAAAGAATTACATATCCATCGGGATGAAAACCGGTGTGTGAGTTGTGGTGAATGCATTCTGGTCTGCCCACAATCAGGTGAAGATACATCAGAACCTGTGATTATACCAGCGAAAACCCCGGGTGATCCACCAGAGATTAACTGTATAGAAAACTGTATCCAGTGTATGACGTGCTGGGATTTCTGTCGTTCCAATGCCATCATATTCGAAAATCATCATCTGGTGCAGCGATTGATAGAGGATACTACCATACTGAAAAAAATTTCAAAATTCATTTAATGTGAGCGGTGGGGTTCCACCATAAGAGATGATAGATGTATTCCGGGAAACAGGATGTAAAATGAAAAAAAGAAGAGAAAAATACAGGTATTCCAGTTTCCTGCAGATGTTCAGTTTTCTTTTTCTTAGATATTCATGGCATAGAAGGTGAATATAGCCACATCTGGAAGGAAGTGAATGAACCAGGCCCAGAAAAATCCCTTTGTCTCCAGCAAACTCTTTCCCAGAAACCATCCCAGAAATCCTGACAATAGAACACCGGGGATGCCGTTGGGTACACCATAGAAATGACCCAAGCCAAAATACACTGTAGTAATCATGAGTGACTGATGCTTCCCCAGGGCAGGTACCAGTACAGAGAGAGGTCCAGCACGCAATGTGAATTCCTCATTGAAGGCATTCATGGCAGCGATGAGGAGAGTAACAGGGAGTAATGGTATGACATCGATGAAATCAGATAGAGAAGGCTTCCAGGTAAGTACCAGAAATAAAACTGTAAATACGGCGAAAATGACAGCAAAAATACTTCCCGTCCGTGTCCAGGGTTCAGGTTTTTTCATACCCAGCAATCGGGAGGGTTCTACCGGCGCATCGATTTTCCCTTTCACCAGAAAAAAATCAGACCGCTTTAATCCTGTGAGAATCAAAAAAAGCATGATAACTCCTGCAGGCAGGAGCCTGAGCAGATGGGTAGCTACAGCAGATACAGCCCATGGTGCATGACTCTCCCAGTGGGTCCAGGTGGCACTGGAACGAATAACATAGATAAGACCCCATTTCCACCCACCTCCGAAGCCCAGAAGAAATATTATCAGCAGAATGAAGCTGAATTTCCGTACTGGTTTCAATTCGTCGTGCATGAAGGTGAGTACACACGCAATGACCAATCCACCTGCATGAATCCAGGGCCACCAGGAAGGTTCACCTGAAAAGAGTTCACGCCAGATAATGATAGCTATGTTACTGGTGATGAGCATTGCAGCCCAGGCAAAGATAATTCTGTTTTTGGAAGGTGGCTCTCCAGATTCTCCATCAGGCACGTTCTGTGATGAATTTTGCATGAGCTCTCTCGTTGAAAGGTATATTTAAATTTTATGAAGAGAGGGTTTCAGAGTTTGTTATTTTCTTCAATTAACACTCATAATTGAAAAATTGCTGATATACATATCTTGTAATACACTTACATGAAGATACTCTGTATTCAAGGAAGATGGAGAAAAAATATACCAGCATAATTGTAACACTAACGCTTTTTTATATCAGGTCATACACCACCACCGATTTCTGTACAATCAAGATTTAAAAGATACGTGAATACTGGTACAACGCACCGGATGTATACCCAGAGAAGAAATCTGGTGGCAAAGCATTTATTAACACCCTTTGAAAGAGGAGAGGGATGAAAATGAAGAGCAGAATTTATTATTTGGTAATTGCAGTGGTCTTTCTTTCCATGATGAGTACTTCCCATCATGTATCGCACCAGGAAACCCGCGTTCTTTTCGATGAATACCATGCTCAATGGAAACCCAGTCTCCAGTTTTCTGAATTCATCTGGACCCTGGAAGCAAAAGGATACATCGTGGAATTTTCTGATACACATCTCGATTCACATCTTCTCTCGCGATTTAATACATTAGTGCTCCTCACACCCAGTAGGGAATTTAAAGCATATGAGAAAGAAGCAATCAGAGACTTTGTAGAGAGTGGAGGAGGTCTGATCATATTTGGAGAGGAAGGGGGTATCATGGAAACAGAGGACATACTGGACCCTATAAATAGTATATCTACCATGTTTGGCATAGAATTTGACAGCGATGTAGTATCTGATCCAGAATTGGAAAATCAGGTCCCCGATACAGAACTCACCTATAAAGACCCCAAACGATTCGTGATCATCAGGACCTTTGAACGTCACCCTGTCACCTGGAATATATTTGATCTGGGATATATTATTGGATGTTCTTTGAATGTCAGCTCCCCCGCAGTAGCCTTAGGCTTTGGCAATTCTACCACTGTTGCAGATGGTAAAGAAGGTGAAGATGTGGTGGTCCTGGCTGCAGCAGAATTTGGAAGAGGGAAAGTGGTGGCTATTGGAGATAAGGATTTCCTGGTGGGTGGAAGCCGTCGATTCGGTGCCCACGATGGGTTCCTGCCATATGGAGATAATGAAAGATTGGGGCTCTCCATTATGGAATGGGTGAGCACACAGAGTGAAGAACCTGCAGACTCAGATTCTGATGGTGTTCCCAACAGCACTGACCAGTGCCATAACCCCGGTTGCAGGATTGTGGATTCTACGGGATGTCCTAAAGATACAGATGGGGATGGAGTGATAGATTGCGATGATAGATGTCCCCAGGTAGCAGGACTCTCCTCTCTTAACGGGTGTCCAGAAGCAGCAGAAGATACAGATGGAGATGGTGTACCCAATACTGAGGACCAGTGTTACAATCCCGGATGCAGCATCGTGGATTCTACAGGCTGCCCTCTGGATTCAGATGGAGATGGAGTGAACGACTGTGAAGATCAGTGCCCTGACCAGCAAGGACCAGACGATGGGTGTCCTCTTCCAGATGCAGATGGAGATGGAGTATCTGATGATCGCGATCAATGTTATAATCCAGAGTGCACTATCGTAGATGGCAGGGGGTGTCCCAGAGATTCAGATAATGATGGAGTGATCGACTGTGAAGATAATTGTCCCAATCAGGCAGGTGACATCAATAATGCTGGCTGTCCTTCACAACCTCAGTTCTGCATGGGTACCCTCATGACAGCTGTGTTGATTGGACTAGGGAGCATACTGATACGAAAAAAGAAATGAAGTCATTATAAAGGGGAAAAATGCAATGGATAAAGTTAGTGGATCTTGGATATCATATCTGAAGAGTATTCCCTTCAGAATAATTGAAGGGATCTATTTTTTCATGGGAAAATGGATGGATCTTCTCGCTGACATTTATGACCAGTATCCCCACAATATTACAGGACAAACTGTGCTGTATTGTCTTTCTTCTGTCATTGTTTTCCCACTCATCCTGCTTTATGTCTTCATCTGTATATGGAGATTCATAGATGAAAGATACCCTCTTGTTTCATGGATATTGATATTCAGTGCACTGTGTCTGGCTGTGCTCTTTCTCGGGTACTGTGTAAAATCTCTGGGGCGCCGGAAGCAGTCAGAATGAAGGCGCCTTCATGGGAAGGAGTAGAATGCCAGGGTCCATCCCCTCCCAGATCATCGGCACTCTCTATCAGGATTCAATGTGAAATCCTTTGTGAACAGACAGAACGGTGAGGAACAGAGAGTGAGAGAAATAAATGGAGCAAGATCACCAGCACCATTATGATCATGATAAGACAAACTCATATAGATAATATACAGAAGAGCAGGAGGAGAAAGGATGAAAGGAAAATCAATCATTGAGGTAGTATCAGTATTTTTGATATTTCGAATCATAGGTATATGGATGAGGACCACAGATATAATGAAATGGGAATTTGAGACATTGCACTGGAGTTATATCGGAGGAGCGCTTCTTTTTATCATTCCTCTTACCATACTGTTCTTATCAAAAAGGAATTTTTCATCATATGGTCTCACCCTTGAGCAATGGAGAGAGGATTTGAATTTTGGGTTGATCTTTGCCCTGATTACAGGAATTTTCCTCAATGGAATGGGATACATGATTCTATGGAAATATAATATAGAGTATACTGAAATGAGAGGTGCTCTGCTTTTAACCTGTTGTTGGGTAGCAGTTTTGGTGGTCGTGCTTTCCCATCTCAGGAAAGCTGAAAAAAAGTATTATGGGGAACATCCACCGCCTGCAGGAATGAATTTTGTGGTACTCATTGGGCTACTGGCGCTTCCCCTCATGATTGCTCTGTATGCCGGGAAGGACATAACCATAATTGGTTCAACAGTGCTGTGGCAGTTCATTTTCTCAGGGATTGGTGAGGAAGTCATGTATAGAGGGTACTACCAATCTCGAATCAATGAGGAATTTGGACGACCTTTCACCTTCATGGGCGTAACGTTTGGGTATGGCGTGATTATTTCATCCCTGCTTTTTTCCTGTGTACATATTCTCAACCCCTTCAATCCACTGGAAGGAATCTATGAATATGCCTGGTGGTGGGGATTATTTACCTTTTTTGGAGGATTGACCTTTGGACTGGTACGTGAAAAAACTGGATCTATCATCCCCTGTGGAATTGCACACGGCCTCCCGGATGCGGTGGGAGAGGCATTTGGCCTGCTTTTTATGCCCTGAAGCCT
>AZIF01000152.1_pt1 | contig 11364 bp, 8 predicted proteins | sample 359031 | NCBI WGS metagenome assembly AZIF01 (sample SAMN02429710, study PRJNA222658) | marine sediment metagenome | biome: Sediment sample; isolation source: sample MGS-PRI from oil contaminated site at the harbour of Priolo Gargallo... | place: Italy: Priolo | collected 2011-03-08 | depth 6 m m
GCCTTCATATACTCTGGATAATATCTTTCCTATGGAAACACCAAAACACAATATGGTGGAGGAGGCAATACGCATTGTAGATTATGCCACAGAGAAGAATACTACGCTTCGATTACTCGGGGGATTGGCTATTCGACTGCATTGTATAATTGAGGATTTCTGTGTGCGAGAATACTCAGATTTTGATCTGGTGGGATTATCTGAAGAAAAAGAATCTCTCATGAAGGTGTTTGAAGATATGGGATATACTCCAGACCTCAGATTCAATGCACTTCATGGCCATAAAAGACTCAAGTTTGAGGATCATCTCAATGACAGACATGTCGATGTATTTTTAGATCATTTTGATATGGATCATGATTGGGATCTCTCTCGCAGAGTGCATGTTGAGCAGTATACGCTTCCATTGAGTGACCTTTTGCTGACAAAATTACAGATCTGCAAGATCAATGAAAAGGATATCCGAGATAGCATTACCATTCTCAAGGATAGTGTTCTGGGTGAAGAAGATACCCCAACTATCATCAATATGGAATATATTGCAGATATTTGTTCTGGCGACTGGGAATTATATACCTCTGTTCTGGATAATATGAAGATACTTATGAATTTCCTGGATATCTATCCACTGGAGGATGCTGAAAAAGACCTGGTGCGTTCCCGGGTGAAAACACTGACTCATACTCTCATAAGCCATCCTAAAACTGCTAAATGGAAGTTGCGGTCAGCAGTGGGAAAGCATCTGGCGTGGTGTGAACAGGTAGAAGAATAACCAGTAAAGGGAGCAGTCTATTATATGATAGCATAGCATGGTATTTGCAGGAATGAATATGAATACCCCTAATCACAAAAAATGTATTTTTTTTATTGATACCATGAAAATCACGTATTTCCAGGGATTTTAGAGATAAATATCTGAAATTACAACATCCATTGGTATCTTCCAGTATTGCAAAGGAGGGTAATCTGAAGTAATGCCTTATGATATGGAACAAAGTGAAGGTTTTTATGAGGCATGTCCTTCACATATGCATGTGTTCACTAACGGGAAAAATCGCGCTTGTGACAGGGAGTTCTCGCGGGATTGGGAGGGGTTGTGCACTTACCCTGGCACATTATGGAGCAGATGTCGTTGTAAATTATGAAAGATCCAGTAAAAAGGCAGAATCCGTATCCAGAGAAATAGAAAAAATGGGCAGGACATCTCTTATAGTGCAGGCTGATGTATCGAAAGAATCGGAAGTAAAATCAATATTTGAGAACATCCATGATGAATTAGGTGATGTGGATATTCTGGTCAATAATGCAGGTATTCACCAACACCTCAAGACATGGGAATTATCTGTAGACGATTGGCAACGAGTCATCGATGTCAATCTCACAGGGACCTTTCTGTGTTCCAAGGAAGCACTCTCTCATATGAAAGAGGTGCAATCAGGTTCCATCATCAATATTTCCTCCTGCGTGGCCTTCACAGGAACAGATCATGAAATACATTATGCATCAACAAAAGCAGGAATTTTAGGATTCACTAAAAGTCTGGCTCTGGAAGTAGCACCTTACAATATCAGAGTCAATGCAGTATCACCAGGATTCATCGCCACCGATATGGTTCTTCCTCTTTTAAATGATTCTGAAATAAAAGAGCTGGAATCTCAGATTCCTCTCCAGCGTCTGGGGTATCCTGAAGATATTGGAGAAACAGTGGCATTCTTAGCTTCGGATATGGCACAGTATATCACAGGAGAGGTTATCCACGTGAATGGTGGACTGATCATGTATTAATCCTGTTAAGAAAGAGTATGGTGAGGTTGGAGAAGTTCAAGTGAGGTGAACATTCACGGAGAACTCCGGAAAATTCGGGAGTCTTTCCCCAACCTCTGATTCGATGCTTCCATATACTTGGTTTTTAATAACGTGTTCTCCAGAGTTGTCTTTTTTCACATTAATAAAAAGGTTTTTGTGAGACTGTGTGAAATGATGTGAAAGAATGTGAAACTGTATGTACTACAGAGCACATGCATATTTCGCGGGCAATCGTACACTTCATCGGAAATAATGTGATTATGCTGAATTTCACCGAGAGGAGGGAGGATATTGAATAATTATATCTATTTCTATGGCATGAGAAACTCTTTTAACCTGTTATGAGATATATTTTTTATGAATGACATACAGGAAAAAAGAAAAAGAATGATGAAATCTGAGAAAGGGGAGATTCCAGAAAGAAGAATTCTATCATTTATTATCATGTCAATTGCCTTTCTTTTTTTCTTTGAATGCACACGAGAACTTTTAGGAACAATATATAATTTAAATCTGGCCACAATGTCATTGAATGGCTCACTTATAGCAATTTTAGCCTTTTTTTCTCCACTCTTTTTTTTCTTTACACGGGGCTCTGTCAATTCCGCAAAGTTGATGGTGTTCAGTGGTGGAATTCTTGCTGTATGTCGAATTGGAGTATCATTACATCCTCCCCTCTATGGATATCTGGTGGCTGCATTTCTGGGAGTGGCCTCCTCTGGTATTTTTTTAGCAGGTCTCATGGCCCTCTCAGGCAATTATGTATCAGAATCTTCTCGGATTGTCTATCCTGTATCCATATATGCAGCAATCACCGGTGTGGGAGGAGATCTTTTTTTCAGGGCTCTGGGGAATACCTTCGACAGTACTATCCATGGATTCATCTCTCATCCGCAATCGTCTTTACTGCTGGTGATACCTCTGGCATTGTTCTTTTGCATAACATTGATGAAATGGTATCAGAATCAGCCTGAAAAACAGTATTCTGCATTGCAGAGAACCATCACTCGGGAAATTGTCTGGTATGGTATTTCACTGGGAGCGGTTGCATTTTTATTTCTGACAATCTTTGCCTATCCCAATACAGTCTCACGGTGGACTGGTGGATCATATGCTGTATCTTTAGTGATGCAGGCAGGTGCTCTAGGAGGGGCATTACTGTGTTCTGTACTACCCAAAGGAAAAAAATTCATTTCCTCTTCCTTCAGCGGTGTACTGGGAGGGCTGATTCTCCTGGTAACCGTAGTATTTCTCACCTATACATCCCGTTTCCTGGCTATCAGTATACTCTCAAGCCTTTCTCTTGGCATGCTCCCCATACTATTCTTCCATCACATGTCTGTTTGGAAATTATCACAGATGTCCACGAGACAGGTAGGAGCTTTTTTCATCATAGCAGCAGGCACCATGATATGTTTCATGATATTCTCAGTATTCACCTTGACTCATTCCTATGTACCCGGCATGGGATTCTTGCGAGACCAGATAGGAACACTCCTCATTATAGCTGCAGTTATTATAGTGATCACTACTCTCACTACATGGAGTTCAGCCACACAGGTCTCAATTTCTTCAGGACAACAGCTTTCCAGTTCACTGCTCATACTGCTGGCGATATCGATCATAGTCGGTCCTTTACTTTGTATTGGATTATATCCTGGACCACATCCTGCACACCCCCGAAATGAATCTCTGGTGCTCATGACCTACAATATTCATCAGGGATATAATACAGAAGGAAAAATCAATCCCTGGGATATTTTAGAACCTTTTAATGAAGCCAATCCTCATGTTATTGTGTTACAGGAATCTGACATGAATCGAATAACCAGTACTAATGTAGATATTGTACAATGGCTTGCACAGAAGTTAGATATGTATTCTTACTTTGGTCCACCAACACGTCACCAGGTTTATGGAGTGGCCATTCTTTCAAAATTTCCGTTAACCAATACTGAAACTTATTTTCTCACGAGCAGAGAGGATCAACGTGTACTCATCAGAGGAGATATTGAATATAGAGATTCCAGTATATCCATATATGGGGTCCATATGGGATTAAGTGGGGAAGATCGCACAACACAAACTGCACAGATTCTCGATATTCTCTCCAGGAATCCTCTGGATAAGATACTGATGGGGGATTTGAATTCCACTCCAAATTCCCCACAAATGGAAGCTTTCCTGAGGCTATTTAGCGATGTCTGGACAGCTGCAGGTTATTCAGCAGATGATCCATCAAGCTTTACCTTCAGTTCTACCCATAGGGAAAAGCACATAGATTACATACTCATCATGAAAGCGTGGGAATCCAGAGCGAAGAACTGCGCTGTTATTTCAGATGTCTATGCATCTGATCATCTCCCCATGTGGGCAGAAATTATTTGAACATAAAATTTCTCAGTCGAGGACTTTCCATTACTTTTTTTCTTTTTCATTTATTTACCTGTTATATTCTACAGAAGCAGAGGAGAGGGAAGCTAACTCTTAATAAGAAGAGAAGCCATGGTGCCCCATGCACAGGCATGATGTCGTCATAGCAGGATGCGGCATTTCAGGGGCCATAGCTGCCCTCACCGCACTGGAACAGGAGTTAGAGGTGTGTGTGGTAGAACGCTGCTCAAAAGAAACCATAGGGAAAAAAGTCTGTGGTGGGCTCATGTTACAGGAATCCCTCCAGTGGATCAAGCAGACATTTGATATTTCGGTGGAGAGTTATCCCCTGAAAGGATTAGAAATTAGAGCTTCCGGGGGAAATATCCTGCATGTACCCATACCCCTCTGTACAGTAACCCGCTGGCAATTGGGTCAGGCATGCCTTCATGCTCTTATAGAGAGGGGATGTTCTCTGCGCAATGAACCAGTTACTCATCCTCTGACAAGAGGGGAAAATGTCAGTGGAGTGAAAACTCCAACCAATGACATTATGGGCAGGGTGACCATAGATAGCAGTGGTGTATCCTCCATTATCAGGAGAAAAATTCTGCCATTATCGAGCGGACCTGAGATTCTGGGCCTGGCATATAGAGAAATCTTACAGCTGAAAGATCCAGTAGATTTTTCTTATGCAGTATTGTGGTTCGATAAAAAGCTCATTCCTGCAGGGTATTTCTGGTGCTTTCCCAAGAGTCTGTACCAAGTGAATGTGGGAGCAGGAGGATTGATACGAGGTCACAGCCAGTTGAAACAGAAATTACATGCATTCATACAGCATCTGGGATTGAAAGTCGATACTATTTTAGACAGGGGTGTGGGAGTAGTCCCTCTGGGAGAACCCCTGGCTTCCCAGGTGTCTGGAGGTGTTTTGATATGTGGTGATGCAGCGCACCATGTCAATCCACTTACCGGGGAGGGCATAGCACCTGCATTGAGAGATGGATATCATGCAGGCCTGACTGCAGCTGAAGCCATTCAGAAATCAGACGTATCCGCGAAGGGATTATGGAAGTATAATATGACATATGCACATGAATATGGGAAGATACATGCTCCACTTGTACTTCTGAGGGATTTCCTCGTGTCTTTGACTCACGAAGAATTGAATTTCTTCCTGGGATCAGTTATTACAGGAGAAGAATTCGGTGATATTCTCAATGGAATATTTCCTCATCTTACCTGGAACACAGTATGTGCTGTAGTCTCCCACCTGAATCGATTGAGTCTCTTCAAGAAGGCTTATACAGTACTGCAGAAGATGAGACAGATGCAACATCATTATTCAGAATTCCCATCTGAACCAGATACATTTCTTTCCTGGAAAAAAACCAGAGATCACATCATGGGTAAGGCCGTGAAAAAATAGAATATATTAGATTTTTTTAACAGATATAAAATTTTTTAAAGGATAAAATCAGATTTTTGCATCACCGCGTCAAGAATTATGAAAAAAAAGGGTGATCTGGAGAAAACTATAAATAAGAGAAACTATATATGAATGAAGCACCTGTTAAATTGTTGTTATATATCGTTCAGGAAGGATGGACATGACTTCCATATCTAAAAAAAATAAATCTTCATCTGCTCAAACACTGACATTAGGTGTTGATTTTTCCGATCGTACCTGGCGTGATGTGGCCAAGGGATTATTCATGGAAATTAGAATTCTCCCCGTTCTGGTTTGGGCATTCACTGCAATTTCTCTGGGAACAGTCCTGGCCTATGCAGAACATGATGTCTTTTATTTGAAAAATTTTTCCTTCGCCATGCTGATTGCTTGTCTTATGCAGGCATATCCCACCCATACTGCCAATGAAATCGTTGATTGGTTGAGTGGGACAGATATCACAGGCCTGGGTGGATCGAAGGTTGTCCGGGAAGGACTCCTCAGTATCAGAGATTTAAAGATTATTTTGCTCACATCCATTACCATTGTCATCATTCTCTCCGCTGTGGTCATTCTTACCATAGATATGCGATTGATCTGGTTTGGCATTGTGGGTATTGCAGCCTCCCTGTGTTACTCCCTTCCTCCTGTTAAGCTGGCGTATAAGCCATTTCTGGGGGAATGGATTGGAGGATTTGTGGGTGTATTTGTGGCAGTCACCGGCAGTTATTATATCCAGGTTCACAGTCTCAGTGAGGTGGTAATACTTGCAGGAATTGCCCTCGGAATCTCAGATATTGCCATCATGGAGATGTTTCACACCATAGACTACAAGGCAGATAAGGAAGCTATTCCTCAGAAGAGAACAACTATTGTATATCTGGGACGAGAACGAGGTCAGCTCTATGTAACAGCCAATATCTGTTTTGCTGCAGTGATTTTCTGGCTGCTCACCTTTCAATACTGGCAGTTCCTGGTGTGGTCCATCATGGCTACAGGATGTATTTTCTTTTACCGGGCCTATGATCCCACCGATCCTTGGAGCATAATCAAGAACACTAAAAAGGTAACCTGGTCCACCATCGGTGCAGGGTTACTCTTTGCCTCCACTGTAAATGCATGGTTTTCTCTGCTGGTAACACCAGTACTTCTGGGATATTTTGGGCATAAAAAATGGGGAAAATTACGTAAAAATACTTCATGAATATAACAGATACGCTACATTGATGATTATGGAACCACATCATGCATTTGTCAGGAAAATTTTTTCACATACCGCTCCCAGTTACGACTGTATGGTTGCCTTGACAACCATGGGGCAGGACACTTCCTGGAAGCGAAAGATGATAACTATAGTACAGACCCATGAATGTCCTCGATCGATACTCGATATGGCATGTGGAACAGGCATTCTCACCTATTTACTGGCCAAGACTTTTCCGGAAAGTCATATAACAGCAATTGACCTCCAGGAAGAGTATATTCAGCAGGCAGAGGAAAAAAAGAGCAATCTTGGCATTGATAATGTATCCTTTCATGTTATGAGTGCAGAATCAGTGTGTGAAGGAGCATATGATATTATTACTGCGAGTTATCTCCCAAAGTACGTGAATATGGAGGTTATTATTTCAACCTGTGCAGATATACTGAATCCAGGAGGAATCCTCATATTTCATGATTTCATCTATCCTGAAAATTTTCTCTTCAAAATGCTGTACAATGGATACTGGATACTCCTCAAACCACTCTTATGGTTACACAGGGATTGGAGAGAGATGAGCAGAGAACTCAGATCATATATTGTACAGACACACTGGATAAAAGATATACACCGTGCATTACGATCCAATCAATTTGAAGATATTACAGTTGAAATTCAAAAATTTCAGATTGCAGCCATTGTATCTGCCCGAAAAAAATGAACATCTATGGATAGCATGAAGAAAATATGAGGAACTAACACTGGTAGCACCCCCTTTTTTTAAGATGTGATCATTTTCTGTGAGCATAACAGTCTTTCCATGGGTCCAATGATTCATGGCAATTGAAAACCTTTAAGCCCTCAGCCGTCCATACTATGTAAACACTGGAGAGAGGGATATCATGTGGTATTTTTATTCACCTACCATAGTTTTTGGAGATGGAGCCCTTCAACATATGGAATCCATCGAGGGAACAAAATGGTTTATCGTTACAGATCGAGGTATTCAACAGGCTGGGTTACTGGATATAGTCACTCAGAAACTGGATACATTACACAAGCAGTATGAAGTTTTTACCGAAGTCCAACCTGATCCCGCAGAAGAAACGATATATGAAGCTGTAGAGCGGTGCAGAGCATTCCGTCCAGAGGTGATAGTAGGGATGGGGGGAGGATCTTCTCTGGATGTGGCAAAGGGAGTATGGGTGTTCTATGAGCACCCGGAATTTAAAACAGTAGATGAGATTCATCCTTTCCAGAAGATGGAAATGGGCCGTAAAGCCGTGCTTATTGCCATTCCCACCACCTCAGGAACAGGAGCCGATACTACCTGGGCTGTGGTGGTGTCCCGAAAAATAGAGGGGCAGCAGGTAAAATTAGAACAGGTCAATAAAGCAGTGATTCCCACCTGTGCACTCATTGATCCCCTGTTTCCCCAGAGAATGCCTCCTGCGCTGACTGTTGCCACAGGATTCGATGCATTGGGTCACAGTCTTGAGAGTATCATTTCCACATGGGAAAATCCATTTTCAGATGCCTTTGCCCTGCAGGCTACCCGGCTCATATTTCAATATCTTCCTGTGGTAGCAAAGGATGGAAATGATATGCAGGCCCGAGAACAGATGCATAATGCAGCTACCATGGCTGGGCTGGCATTTGGAAACTCCCAGGTCATCATGGGACATTCCATAGCCCATGCACTGGGTGCAGTGCTGCATATTCCTCATGGGAATGCAGTAGGATTGTGTCTCCCTTTTACCATGCGCTATTGTATTGGTGATCCCGAAATACTAACCCCCATACAAAAATTTGCTCTCGTAGCCAAATCAATTGGATATGCATCTTGGACATCGGATGCACAGACTGCTGCTGAAACCCTGATCCAGAAAGTGAAATGGCTACAGGAAGAAACAGGATTACCCACCTCTCTACAGGCTCTAGGAATTTCCCGGGACCTCTTTGAGGAAAAAAAGAGCATCATTGTGGATCAGTGTATGGAATCAGCCAGTGCTGTCATGACTCCCAGACCAATTGGAGTAAAGGAATTTACACGAATCGTGGATTCATTATATGAGGGGGAACATTTTTCTGGATAGTGAGCATATGAAGGGATTTTGTGGGAAAATTGCACGGGTTGATTGCAGCGAGCAAACTATTTCTGATGAACCCCTGGATATGGACAAGGCTCACGCTTTTATGGGAGGAGCAGGCTATGCAGTGCAGTATCTTTATGATAGAGTGGATGAAAAAACAGATCCTCTGGGACCTGACAATCCCCTTTTTTTCATGACTGGTCCCCTGACAGGAACAGCAGCTCCTGCTACAGGACGGTGGGCAGTATGTGCCAAATCTCCTGCTACCCATATCTGGGGAGAATCAAATTGTGGTGGCTATTTTGGAGCAGAACTCAAATTTGCTGGATTTGACGGGATTCTTATGGTGGGAGCTGCAGATCATCCTGTATATGTGGTGCTCACAGAAACTGAACAGAAGATTGTCGATGCTACCTCTTTGTGGGGCTTGGGAATTCTGGAAACTCACACACGATTGAAAAAAGAGTATCCACAGGCGCGTGTAGCATGTATTGGTCCTGCAGGAGAGGCTCTGGTCACCTATGCTATTATCGGATCTGAAAACCGAGCAGCTGGTCGAACAGGCATGGGAGCCGTTATGGGGTCAAAAAATGTCAAAGCAATTCTGGTTAGAGGGAAACCCAGGAATCTGGAGGTGGCAGATCGCAGCTCCTTCCATCATTCGGTAAAGACCATATATAACACCATAAAAGATACGTTTCTCACCCAGATGTTCAAAGAACTGGGCACATCTGGAGGCATAGATTACTACACTCTCACGGGGGAAATGCCTGTAAAATTCTGGACTAAGGGAGAATTTCAGGGATCCTACGATATTTCGGGTGCTACCATGAAAGAAACTATTCTGGTGGGAAGATCTCATTGTTTTGCCTGCCCAATTGGATGTGGGAGGGCTATCCGTATACCAGAAGGCACATATGCTTTACCCGGCACAGTAGAAGGACCTGAATATGAGACTATTGCAGGATTTGGCTCTCAAATTTGTAATGATGATCTGGAATCAATTGCATATCTCAATTATCTTTGTAATGATCTGGGAATCGATACAATTTCATCCAGTGTAATTATTTCCATGCTTTATTATCTTTATGATCAGGGAAAGATCACTGAATCTGATATCGATGGTATTGAACCCCGATGGGGGTCTCCCGATGCTGCTATCACCCTGGTACAAAAAATTGCTCGCAGAGAGGGAATTGGAACCATCCTTGCAGAGGGCGCTGATGTTGTGGGACACACATTCAACAGCCATCCTGATGAGATCCCCACAGTAGATGGACTGGAAATAACATATCATGATATCCGTTCTTGTTTTGGTATGGCCTTAGCCTATACTACCAGTCCCCGGGGTGCTGATCACAATACCTGTGATATGTATCAGACAACACTGGGTCAGTCTTTTCCTGATCTCCATATTGAATCCCCTGATCAATATGATGATACTGATACCATGGTTCAGGCCTGTATAGGACTGCAAAATTATCGGGCCTTTTATAGTGCAGCAATTATCTGTCTTTTTTGTAACCCTCCTGTTTCCCAAGTGGCTGGACTTCTCACTGCGGTCACTGGAAAGCAGTTCACTCTGGAAGATATCAAGACCACAGGAGAACGAATATTTACTCAGAAACGGTTGTTCAACGTGAAAATGGGACTCACTGCAGCATGGGACAGACTTCCCCATATGGTGGTGACTCCAGTTCAGGACGGAGGGTCAGCAGGAAAGAGTCCCGATTGGAGAAAGATGCTCTCCCAGTATTACAGCATACGCCAATGGGATCCAAATACGGGAATTCCCTCACCCAAGACGCTCCAGAGATTACACTTGCCGTAAAGGAAATGAACACTGCTCTATAAAAAGAGAAAAAAAAGAGAAAAAAATTAATAAAATTCAGTTTCAGTTAATTGTATTGTGTGAACAAGTTCCTGGGCAGCTTTCACAGCACGCATTACCTTGGCAATATTTCCCTTGAGTTTGAAATTGCCAGTGATCAATCCCTTTATGGGATCTAATGTTCCTTCCACCAACTTCATATAATTTTCATAGGGACCTTCAAAGGTATATGCAGCATCCATGTCCTCGGCAGAATTCAGGGATTTTCCACCACGTGCTTTCCCATGCCAGAGGTCTATCCATAAGAAAAGATCATGGTCCAGTGTACTGTCTTTCCTGATAATGAAAATAAAATCTCCTTCCCAGTTCTGAGCAGCTTCTGCATAGGCCTCATTGGAGTTGAGTTGTGTAATGTATGCCTGGACCCATTCTTCTGTTCCGAAAAGAGGCATTTTTGTCATCTCCACCTACACTATCATATAATGTAATCAGAATTTAAAGATTTGTGTGAAAAATGATACAAGATATATGAGAATGTATTATACACGACGAATATGCGCATAACGTATATATTCATGCACATCAATAGGATAGATAGCCAGGAATCTTC
>AZIF01000355.1_pt1 | contig 10912 bp, 9 predicted proteins | sample 359031 | NCBI WGS metagenome assembly AZIF01 (sample SAMN02429710, study PRJNA222658) | marine sediment metagenome | biome: Sediment sample; isolation source: sample MGS-PRI from oil contaminated site at the harbour of Priolo Gargallo... | place: Italy: Priolo | collected 2011-03-08 | depth 6 m m
CTGTACAGACAATATCGGCCTCTTCCAGCGCATGAGAGGGTGATGATGCTGGCTGTATGTCTGGGGGAATATGAGGGAGAGTCTGCATGTCCTCTATGTAGGTCTGGACAGCTGTGGGATCTACATCGTATATTAAAACCTTTTCAATGGGCCGGACACAGCATACAGCCTGCAACTGGGTTCTCCCTTGAATACCTGCTCCGAAGATAGCAACCACCCGGGAATCTCTCCTTGCCAGAAGCTCTGTGGCCACACCTGAGGCTGCACCTGTGCGCAGGGCTGTGAGGCTGTGTGCTCCCATGAGGGCGAGTGGCTGACCAGTACGGGAATCAGTCACCATCACCACCGCATGAACAGTGGGGAGGTCTGTCCCTCGATTTTCGGGAAAAATAGAAATGATTTTTGTTGCCAGGGCTCCTGTTTCTTTCAGGTATGCAGGCATGACCAAGGTGCGGGCCTGCTGGGTAACCTGTATCTGAATCCTCAAAGGAAGATCTGCTTTTCCCTGGTGCAGCTGGATGAAGGCAGATCTGATAATGTCAATAGCATCTTCCATTTTCACCAGGTGATTCACATCTTCATTGGAGAGTATTTTTACATTCATTATTCCTTCTATACACCCAAGCTATAAAATTGTATGGAGAAAGAGCTCTATCAGACGCTCTTCTGTCAGTATTTTTTTACTCAATATTGAGTAAATACCCAAATATTTATATAAGACATGGAGGAGGTAAAACAGTGATTACATGGAAATGACAAATATAATGACGTGGATTATCGTAATAGTCATTATCATTTTAGGCTTTGCACTGAGACGCTATGTGAGTAAACAGAAAATTACGGTGAAACAGATCGTGTTTGTGGGAATCATGTCTGCTCTGGGGACGGTTCTGGCTGTGGTATCCTTTGTACCCATTGGTCCGGGAATTCATATAGATTTTTCTCATATTGGAACCTTTATTGTAGCGATTGCCTTGGGTCCCTTCTATGGCATGATAACTGGTGCACTCATCGGTATCTACCCCATGACTGTTTTCGGAAATCCCCTGGTGATCATCGGTAAGGCGCTGACTGGATTATTCATCGGATTGCTCATCCAGAGAGCCCGTCTGGTTATTGGCGTGGAAAGTGGGGAAAAAGCAAAAACATTGCGGATAATACCCACCACCGTGGTGGGATGGTTCCCCGAAGCTGTATTCACCTTCGTGACTCTGGGGATTATTGGTATTCCTGTGCTCTTTCCCATGCCGGTGGTCCAGAGTATACTGGTAAAAGGAGCTGCTGAAATTGTGTTGCTGGGAATTTTATGTGAAATTCTCTTTGCCAGCAAAGCACTTCAACACGCACTGACATCTCTGCAATCTCCAAAGCAATGATTTTTACCTTCTACTTTCTATCTTCTACCTTTAATTTTTCTCTTTTTTAAAAAAAATATGCATAACCTGCAGATTACTGGATCAATGCCAGTACACACGCCACTGCTCCAGGAACAGCAACTGCTACTTCCGGAGACAAAGGACAGTTGAATGCAATTCGCCTGGGTTGGATGGCAATGATGTGCACCGTGTCAGGTATCTCCCCCAACCGTTTCGATATTTCAAGGAGGGTTATCAGATCCACATCATGGAGAGAATAGGTCTGCGATTTGAGGGAGACAACATCATCAGGTGTGAAAAGTGCTATTTCTCCTGGAGAACCTCCGAAATCTCCACAATCAACGATGATAACATGTTCATATCCCCTCAGCATGTGGAGAATGGACATCCCTCCTGTTCCTCCATCAATGAGCTGGATGGTATCTGGCAGATTGTACCGTGACAGTGCTCTGTATATTGCTGGACCAACTCCATCATCGCCCATGAGTTCATTGCCAACAGTGATGATAGCCTGGGAGTGAATTGCATGATTGCTCATTGGTATCAGAGTTTTATTGAAGAAATATAAATATCATTACCCAGCAGAGAAAAAGAAAGAGAAAGAATGAGAAAAAAAGGGAAGGTGAGAAAGAGTAGGGATAGTAAAAAAGTAAATAAAAGAAAGAAAAGAAAACAATTTTCAAGATTTGAATTTCACCGTCACATAGTGTGCGGAACAGGAAATACATGGATCGTATGCCCGTACCAGCATCTCCAGATTGAGTTCAATTTCTTTTTCAGGTTTATTCAGGAGGGTGGGAGCAAAGGCCTGCATGTCTTTATTGATGTTGCAGTGATTCTGATTGGTGGGGATGATGAGATTGGCATGGGTACAGATTCCCTGTTCATTGTAGGTGTAATCGTGGAACAGGATTCCGCGAGGAACTTCTACTGCCCCAATTCCCCGACCTGCCTTAACAGTGTAAGAGGGAGCAGAGACTGGATGTAACCCAGTGTCCAGTATGGCATCTATGAGCCTGATTGAATCTGTTACCGAATGATGGTATTCCAGGAGCTGGGCCACATTATTCATGAAAGGGTTGTAATTGATAGCCTTCAACCCGAATTTATCCGCCCATTTCTGTGCCTGAGGCATGAGTTTATCTGAATTGAGATTGAAGCGGGCCAGGGCCCCTACCATGTAGGATTCTCTGGCATGACGCGCGAATTTTGCGGTGGAATAGGGCACAATGTATTCGTTGGCAATGGATTCATATTCCTCCACAGGATGTTGGCCTGTATCTGTAGATCCGATGATTCCATCATAGAGCGCATATTCACTGTCAGATACCAGGGCAATGTATTCTGTTTCCCGGGAAAAATCTGGTAATGCATGGGCATTGTCCAGCACTAATTGCAGGACATCGTCACAGACAGGAAGAATATGTTCCAGTCGTGTTCTCAGATTAGCGAGCTGGGATTCTGTGGGTATCTGAGTGAATCCTCCTGGCATCAGGGTGATGGGATGGGTTGTTCTCCCGCAGAGGAGATCTGACATTTCATTGGCCAACCTGTGTAATTGAATGATGTTGAGGACTGCATCGGTATGTGTTTCGATCATGGGGAAGACACTGCCTGCGCCAAAGAGGTCCGGAGCTACCAGGTATCCTACATGAAGGATATGGCTCTGCATGTTCTCTGCATGGAGCGCAATTTTTCTCAGTTGCACCGTCTGTTCTGTCACCGGGATATCCATGGCAGCTTCTGTGGCTTTCAATGAAGCCAGGGCATGGCCGATGGAACAGATACCGCATATTCGCGATGTCACATGGGACATCTGCATATAGGGCCTCCCTCTGACAAAGGATTCAAACATACGGGGAGCTTCAGATACCTGCCATTGCACATCTTCGATCACTCCATCTTTGGCATTGAATATGATATTCCCGTGACCCTCCACCCGGGTGAGATGGTGTACTGCAATGTTGACATCCTTATTACTCATTGTTCATCACCGTCTTTTTTTTCTTCTATATAGCGATGGGTGAACATGGTCTTGCGCTGCATGATCCCTTCAATATCGATTCCATATTTTTCCAGCACTTCTGTGAAGGCCTGTTCTTCAGGATGGTCCACAAATCCTCTACATGCTTCGCATTCACTTCCGTGACTGGGACAGATTGCTCCGCATCCTGCACGAGCTATGGGACCCATGCACACCTTACCCAGTTCAAAGAGGCATACATTCTCTTTTTTCTTACATTCAACACACACAGGGTAATCAGGCACAGGGGGCTTCTTCCCCTGGACCAGGGCAGCCAGGACCCTGCAGAATTCATCCCGATCAATCGGGCATCCAGGGATATATGCATCCACTGGTACCACCTCATCCAGTGCCTTGGTGGGAAAGTTATCGAAATAGGGGTTGTTTTCTATATCCTGAGCATCGGCATCCCCATAGACCAGATCTGTGCTTTCAGAAATGGGCCACTGATTGAGCATGCGCTGGACACATCCAGTACAGGCACAGGCACCCAGGGCTACCAGAATTTTTGCATGGTTCCTGATAGTCTTCAATCGCTCCTCATCCATGGGCCGCATGATAGAACCTTCCACCACTGCAATATCATATTCGTCGGAATGTTCTTTCATCACCTCACGGAAGGACACGATATCCACCAACTTGGTTACATCGATAACTGCTTCTTCCAGGTTTGCAATCTGGAGCTGGCATCCTTCGCAACTGGCAAAGTCAAAAAAGGCAACTCTGGGTTTCATGTGAAGGCCTCCGGTACATCTTTAATATCCTGATAATTAAACACCGGTCCATCCTTACATATGTAGATTCCATTGACCTGGCAATGACCACATTTTCCCACACCACATTTCATCCGTCGTTCCAGTGAAACGATAATGTGATCTGCTGGTAAGTCCCGGTTCAACAGGTCGGAAATGACAAATCGATACATGATAGGTGGACCTACCACAATGGCCATGGTGGATTGCGGATCGAAGGTGATTTTAGGAATGAGACAGGTGATGACACCAATTTCTCCTTCCCAGCATTCGCCTTCAGGGCATGTATCTGCTGAAAGCAGGTGATTGATATCTTCACGAGCATCCCACTGCTCTATTTCTTCTCTGAACAGTATTTCACAGGGTTCTTTACAACCATAGAGAATGGTAACATCACCATAATCTTCGCGATGATCCAGAACATAGTTGATCAGTGATCTCATGGGGACGATTCCGAGTCCTCCCCCAATGAAGAGGAGATCCTTTCCTTTGAGGGCTTCTGTATCGAATCCTTTTCCAAAGGGACCCCGTATTCCCACCTTGTCTCCCGGCTTCATAGCATGCAATTTGGTGGTGACATCTCCCACTTTTCTCACCACCAGTTCGAATGTGGATCCGTTGGGGGTAGAGGATATGGAAATGGGAGCTTCCCCATACCCCATAATGGACACTTCCACAAACTGACCGGGCTGGTGCTCCAGGGGCTGACCATCATCCAGTTCAATTTCAAAGTATGTTTCTGTGGCGGTCAGGGGAGTAACCTTCTTGAGTGTTGCAGAGCGAGGTACATAGAGTTCATCTGTCTCTTCTGTCCCCTCTGCAGTAGGAGAATCTGGCGCAGGTAAGGGTACAACAGGAGATGCCTGGAAGGGAGATTCAGTCTGTTGGGCAAGCGAGTTCATCACAGTGACAGGATCTGCAATATCTGGAATACACTGGGTGGAGCAGCGACCACAACCCACACAGGCCACAAATCCCAGCATGTCTGGAAGATACCGCCCTTTTCGATTATACCGGTGCCGGTATCGTTCCAGAATATCTTCTCTGAATATCTCCCCTGATCCCACCTTTGTAAAGTTAATGAGGAGACATCCATCCCAGGTACGAATCCTCTTACCTGTTTCCAGGGTGATATCCACTTCATCTCTCACATCATAGCAGAAACATGTGGGACAGACCATTGTACAGGTTCCACACCCCAGACATTTATCTGATTGTTCTTTCCATACACTGCTCTCCTGGGTTTCATCCAGGAGATGGTGCCACTTATCAGGGAGAATGGTTAAATCTCTCCGTGCAGCAGACACCGCTTGTTCCACCAGAGATGTGACAGCAGCCGTTTCCTGGGGAGTAGCATCCCGGATTGATGGTGCATGGGTATTGAGCAGGGCTTTACCTGTATCTGTCCCTATTTCTATGGCTATGCTATCATCCAGGACAGTGAGCATGAGATCGTAACCTGAATCCACTGTTCCTGTGCCCATGTCCCCAAAAAATGCTTTTTCTGAAACATTGACCACATGTACCCCGATTATCACCGTATTTTTCCGTCGCTGTACATAGGCATCATCTACATGTGTGTCTATGTAATAGGCATCCATCTGTTTGATAGCCACAATATCGTAGGGATGTACACCTATTATCACCTGCCTGAGGGGAGGTTCAGGCTGAGAGACCGAAAAGGGCTGTTGAAAATTAAAGGTCATCAATGTTTCATGCACTGGCAAGAAGTATTTTTTAGGTGGGAGAATGGTAACATCGTAATCCAGTCGAAGTTCATCTGCAGATTCTAATGGACCAAAGGCAAATTTTTTTCCCTGTGGTTTTGCTTTAACACCCTCAACATGGAGGGATTCATCTTCAATGAGAGCAGTAACAAATGCATCAAAATCTTCTTTTGCAAGTATTTTCATCATGGTTCCTCCTCCATACTGATTCTGGTGAGTTTTTCTGTGAACTCACACATGCATGGGTAATTGATTGTGCCATGGCTGGTTACAGGTAGATCCATAGCACACTTTTTCCATAACAATATATCAATGCACATATGGGAGATAATCCACTGCAGGGAGATTCGACCATTGTGCACATGCATATGAATGGGATTAATTATAAACATAATATCACTTTTTCTTTTTCTCATTTTTTTCCTCTTTCTTTCCAATTTTTTCTATGGTACATGCAGCAACTTTCAATTCAGGGATTTTTGAAACAGGATCTAACACATCATTGGTCAGGGCATTGGCAGGAGATTCGGAAAAATGGAAGGGAATGAAGACTGATCCTGGAAGAACTCGATCAGAAATGCGTGCAGCTATGGTAATTTTTCCCCGTCTGGTACTGACCTGGACAGGTTCTCCATCGACGATGTGTAATGATCGGGCATCTTCAGCAGAGATTTCCATATATCCTTGAGAAACAAAGGCATTCAAGGATGGGCTTTTCCGGGACATGGTACCTGTATGGTAATGATAGAGAATTCTTCCCGTGGAGAGAAGGTATGGATAGGTATTGTCGGGTAGTTCTGCAGGGGGAATGAAATCAACAGGAGTGAACAGGCCCTTACCCCGGGAGAATGTTTCTTTGTGGAGGTAGGGAGTGCCGGGGTGATCAGGGGAGGGACATGGCCACTGTAACAGTAAATGCTGCCGTTCCGGTGTGATCCCCCTGTATATGGGGGTCATTTCATTGATTTCCCTGAAAATGTCTGTGACTGAATCATAGGTTAATCGGGAATATCCCATCTTCTCCCCCAGCAGGCCGAGAATTTCCCAGTCTGGTTTCGTTCCCGAAGGAGGGTCCAGCACCTTTCTGGTTGGTTGGATTCTCCGCTCTGTATTGGTATAGGTGCCTTCTTTTTCCAGGCTCCCCTGTGCAGGGAGAACAACATCTGCATACTGGGCAGTTTCGGTGAGAAACAGATCCTGCACTACCAGGAATTCCAGAGATTCAAGGGCTGCCCGCACCTCATTGCTGTTGGGGTCGGAAATGAGGGGATTCTCCCCCATGATGTACAGTGCTTTGAGGTCTCCCCGGGTAGCCTTCCTGAACATTTCCACCACTGTCAGTCCCGGTTCATCACTGAGGGGGGCGTTCCATTTTTCTGCAAAGTGTAAGAGCACCGATTCATCTGTCACAGGCTGGTATCCGGGAAATACATTGGGAAGTGCACCCAGGTCACAGGCGCCTTGGACATTTCCCTGTCCCCGCAGAGGATTGACTCCGGTGGATGGGGCTCCCACATTCCCTGTGAGGAGGGCTAAATTCGCCAGAGATAGCACATTATCAGTTCCAGTGCTGTGCTGGGTGATACCCATGGCAAAGACTATGGAACTTCTGGGTGCAGTGGCAAAGAGGTGGGCTGCTCTGTGCAGAAGGTCTTCTCCCACCCCAGTAATTTCTGCCACCCTTCGGGGAGTATACGACTCTATGACCTCAATGAAATTTTCAAATCCCTGGGTTCGTTCTGCAATGAATGCCTCGTCTGTGAGGTTATTTTTATAAATGAGGTGCATGATCCCATTGAAGAGTGCCACATCTGTTCCGTTGATATGCTGCAGGTGCAGATGGGCAGCATGTACCAGATCGATTTTCCGTGGATCTGCCACGATGAGGGAAGCACCATTTTTCACCGCATTTTTAATGAAGGTAGCTATGACAGGGTGAGTTTCGGTGGTGTTGGAGCCCGTGACCAGGATACAGTCGCTATCCAGAAGTTCGGTGATGGAATTGGTCATGGCTCCCGATCCAAAGGCCTGTGATAATCCAGCCACTGTGGAGGCGTGGCATAATCGGGCACAATGGTCCACATTATTGGTCTGCAGTACTGCTCTCATGAATTTCTGGAACACATAATTTTCTTCATTTGAACAGCGGGCAGATGAGAGTCCTCCCACAGCAGAGGGTCCATATGCATCCCTGATCTGCACCAGGGCATCTGCTATCCGGGTGAGGGCTTCATCCCAGCTCACTTCCACAAATTTTCCCTGTTTCTTTACCAGAGGGGTGGTCAATCGTTGAGCATGTGAAATGTACTGATGTCCAAATCTTCCTTTAATACAGAGACGACCCCTATTGGATGGACCATCAAAGCCTCTGACTTTAATAATCGAATTATCCTTAGTAAAAACCTCTATCTGACAACCCACTCCACAGTAATCACACACGGTCTGTGTTTTTTTCAGCTCCCATGTCCTTCCTCTACCCCGGGCTTCTTTTTCCGTGAGCGCACCGACCGGACAGAACTGAATGCACTCCCCGCATCCATTACAGGACGAGTCATCCCATGTTCCTGTGGCTCCGGGCCAGACCCTGAGTGAAATACCCCGATTGGCCATGTCCAGCACATGGTCCCCCTGGATTTCCTTACAGGCCTTGATACATCTGTAGCATTTGATACATTTCTGGGGGTCAAAGAGGAGTACCCTTCCCACCTCCTGCAGAGCTGCAGGATCATAGATGTGAGGATATAATTCATGGGATAGATCGATCTGATATCGGTATGCCAGCGCCTCCAGTTCACAGTCTCCTGACGCTTCACACACCATGCAGTGGGGAGCGTGTTCGGAAAGTATGAGTTGTAGCACTTCTTTGCGCAGGGATTCAAGGTCCTCTGAAAACACACAGATATTCATGTTCTCTTCCACCTCCAGGGTGCAGGCAGTTTCTACGGTGGAGGAGCCTTCCCGGGCCACAATACAGAGACGACATCCTCCTGTGGGAGACAGCTTTTCATGGTAACATAACCCTGGCACATCGTAGCCGCAGGCTCTGAGTTCTGAGAGGAGGTTCGCATTTTTATGCATTTTAACTGGAGTGCCATCGACGATAACATCAACTAACATAATCTTCAACCCGTTGTGCAGTGGAAAGAGGGAGTATTGGATATTGACCCAGGGGGCACAGAGCCGTTTTTTCCATAGTTTTGGCTATATGGAGGATGTTCTGGTACTGATGTGGTATTTCATGTTCTGGTAAGGATGGAAGGTCTTTGAGCATCTTGAGAATGTGCACAGACCCCACCCTGCAGGGAGTACAATAGCCACAGGATTCGTGAATGAAAAATTCCATAATGGTTATGAGCACGTCCAGAATGGAGACGGTATCATCCATCACGATAACTGCACCCGACCCTAAATGTCCCCCCATGTTCTCTAATGTTTCAAAATTTATCTGGATATCCAGGTCCTGAGGACCCAGAAAAATTCCTGCAGCACCCCCTCCCACCAGGGCAGCCTTGAAGAGATGAGGAGCAATGATCCCTCCCGCTTTTTCAATGAGTTCTTTCAGGGTGACAGACATGGGATATTCATAGCATCCTGGTCGGTTCACCCTTCCAGAAACTGGATAGAGTTTTGTACCGGTAGATGCTTCTGTGCCCAGTGAGGTGAACCACTCTGCACCTCTGGAGATGATGGAGGGAATGAGGGCCAGGGTTTCTACATTTTGCACGATAGAAGGGTTTTTCCACAGTCCCTGCGTTCTGGGAGAAGGAGGTTTGATCCTGGGATTTCCCCGCTTCCCTTCCAGTGAAGCGATGAGAGCAGTTTTCTCTCCACAGATGTAGGCACCTCCTCCCTGTCTGATACTGATATCAAAAGAAAAATCGGTTCCCGCAATATGTGATCCCAGAAAATGGTGTTCATATGCACTCTCTATTGCCTGGTTCAACAGCGAGAAAGACCGTGTGTATTCTCCCCGGATATAAATGTAGGCTTTATGGGCACCCACTGCATATCCTGCAATGATGATTCCTTCCAGGAGTTTATGAGGATCTTCTTCCATGATGACCCGATCCTTGAAGCTACCCGGTTCTCCTTCATCTGCATTACACAGAATATACTTGTCTCCTTCCAGGGGGAGGGCATGTTCCCATTTCAATCCGGTAGGAAATCCTGCTCCTCCCCGTCCCCGTACCCGGGAATGTTTCACTGTCTCCACAATTTCCACCGGGCTCATGGTAAGGGCTGTCTGTAATGCAGTGTATCCTTTTCTGGCCTGGTATTCCCTTATGTCAGCGGGATGGGTATATGCCCCACGGTTTTCAAGGATGACTCTTTTTTCTTTCATATTTTTTCCTCTCAATGATGTCTTTGATCTTCTGAGCAGTGAGGGTTCCATAGACAGTATCGTTTATCATCATGGTCGGAGCCTGATCACAGAGCCCCAGGCAGGATGTGGTTTCCAGGGTGAATAATCCATCAGAGGTGGTACACCCTGGTGAGATTCCCAGGAGCCTTTCCAAGACCTGTAGCACAGTCCGGGTGCCCATGATGTGGCAGGGAGTGGAAGTGCACACCCGAATGATATGGGGACTCCGGGGAGTGGTGGATAAGAGAGAATAAAAGGAGATGACTCCATAGATGTGAGCAGGTGGCATGCCTACATGCTCGGCAATATACTGGATATACTGGGGGGGAATATAATGCAAGGGTTCAGCATCCTGTATATGATGGAGAATCGATAGAAGATTCTCTCTATCAGGACTATAGGAGCGTAGAATATTTGAAATACGTTCTTTGACATTTTCTGGAGGTTGTTCTGAATTCATGCTGATATCACTTTTTTTCTTTTTATATGAATTCGTTTCAGGGTATTTCAGCGGATTGCTACAGGTTTGAGCACATAAGATGTTTTTTCTAGGGTATGTGGGTTTCCTATATAAGGTTTACCTATGTCAATAGATGAAACCTGAAAATCTAATTTTATTTAATCAAATGAGAAAAAAGAGAATTTTATTATTTTAAAAATGTTTTTATTCC
>AZIF01000151.1_pt1 | contig 10779 bp, 10 predicted proteins | sample 359031 | NCBI WGS metagenome assembly AZIF01 (sample SAMN02429710, study PRJNA222658) | marine sediment metagenome | biome: Sediment sample; isolation source: sample MGS-PRI from oil contaminated site at the harbour of Priolo Gargallo... | place: Italy: Priolo | collected 2011-03-08 | depth 6 m m
CAGTATCAGATGAGCCCTGAAGAAGAGAGAAAGTATCTGGAAGATGTGGCTGCAGATATTCAGAGAGAGCTGGAAGATGTTCAGAAACGCATCGATGAGCTCTCACAAAAAGAATAATCCAGCCTTTCTTCCTTTTTTTTCTTCATTACAGTAAGTATTACAGATGGTGATTATTTGAATGTAGTTGTAGCATCAGGGAAAGGTGGTACAGGGAAAACCACTGTCTCTGTTAATTTAGCCTTATCATTGAATGACGTGCAATTACTGGATTGTGATGTGGAAGAACCAGATTGTAACGTATATCTGAATATCCCACTGAAAGAAATAGAAAAAGTCACTATTCCTATTCCAGAAATAGATAAAAATACGTGTACATTCTGTGGGAAATGTTCTCAATTCTGCCAGTTCAATGCACTGGCTATCTATCCACAGGATGCACTGGTGTTCGGTGACCTGTGTCATGGATGTGGTGGATGTGCTCTCCTCTGTCCGGAACAGGCAATATCTGAAACAGAAAAAATCATCGGTACCCTGGAAACCGGAACCAGTAACGGATTGGAATTTTTGAGGGGAGTATTGAATATTGGAGAAGCAATGGCATCTCCTGTGATCAGAGCGTTGAAAAAACGGATAGATCCTTCCAAAGTATCAATACTCGATGCACCTCCAGGAACAGCATGTTTTGTTATAGAAACAATTTCAGACTGTGATTTTTGCCTCCTGGTGACGGAACCTACACCATTTGGTCTTCATGATCTCACATTAGCCGTAGAATTAACTCGTATACTGGAAGTTCCAGCAGGAGTGATTATTAATAAATCAGGAATTGGAGATACTGCAGTATACACCTATTGCGAAAGAGAACACATTCCCATACTCATGGAAATCCCCCATACCAGAGAGATTGCAGCATTATCTTCCGAGGGGATTCCCTTTATCACACAAATGTCTTCATGGAAGGAAAAATTCTCTGACCTTTTCGCCACCATGGAGGGGATGGTATGAAGGAACTCACTATCATCTCAGGTAAAGGAGGAACTGGAAAAACCACGGTCATGGCTGCCCTTGCCGATATAAGCAGGCATGATAAACGCATTATCCTGGCAGACTGTGATGTGGATGCGTCGAATCTTCCCCTGTTGCTGGACCCTCATGTACAGAAATCAGAGGAATTTTCCGGATCTATGATTGCGCAAAAAGATCCTACCCTGTGTACATCCTGCGGACGGTGTGAAGAAGTCTGCCGGTATGGTGCAATAGACAGTGCATATGATATTTCTCCTGTGCATTGTGAGGGATGTGGCACCTGTACCCTGGTCTGTGATCCCCAGGCAATTACTCTCACCGAGCAGGTCACAGGAACAGTCTTTATTTCACAGACACGATTGGGACCTCTCATCCATGCAGATCTGGGCATCGGTGAGGAAGCCTCTGGAAAACTGGTAACTAAAGTAAGAGATACCGCCTGTGAAATAGCAGAAGAAAAAAAATCCGATCTCATTCTCATCGATGGTTCTCCCGGGATTGGCTGTCCTGTCATAGCTTCCATTGTGGGTGCTTCTTCGATCCTCATGGTGACAGAACCCACACTTTCGGGTATTCATGATCTCGATCGAATACATCAGGTGGTGAATCATTTCAGCATACCCTGTTCTCTGCTCATAAATAAGTGCGATATCAATATGGAGAATACCGCTCGAATACAAAAATGGTGTCAGAAAACCGGAGTCCCTCTGGTGGGAATGCTTCCCTATGATACCAGGGTAACAGAATCCATGGTCTCAAAAAAGACTTTGATAGAATATGGAATCATGAAGAAGGAATTCACAGAAATCTGGGATAATCTTCACACAATGCTCCATGTATAGTACTTCACTTCTTTTCTTTTTTTCATATCTTCAGGGGAAAAATGTGGCAGTGGTTTACCCTGGATTATTCTATCCTTTTTAAAGAGATTACGAAAAGCTTTTAAATTTGGGGTTATTTGAGCAGCTATGGAAGTTCCAGGAGATCATGTGAGTTTTACAGCCAAACATAAGGGCTGGATAGTTGCAAAAAAAATGGAAATCGATGAAACAGCAGAGGATATTGATGTTGCCCGACTGCTTATTTCTATCAGAGAAACATTCGAAAATAAAATCTATGAATATCTGGGGAAGGACATAGATATAGAAGTTATCGATACTATGGTGGATGAAATCGTTCCCTCAGGTAGGCTCAATGAAGATAAGATTGCCTCAATCCTTGCCACATTGAAGGGGGGTGCTGTCACTCGAAAACTTTCTGAAATTGCAGATACAAAAGAAAAAAAGAACGTAGCAAAGGCAATTCTTGTGGAAAAAGCCCTTACAAAGATGAAATTGGCCGAACTCACACCGAAAATGATTGATAAATATGCAGAGAAACGCTAAGCCGTGTAGATGACGTCTCCCCCCACAATAGTCATGTCTACAGAGAGAGTGGAGATATCTTTTTCCCGTGGATCTCCTGAAAGTACTACAAAATCTGCCAGTTTACCTTCTTCAATAGTCCCTTTTATATTTTCTTCAAAAGATGCATATGCTCCATTTTTAGTATATATGGAGAAAGCATCCATTACCGATAATCGCTGGGATTCATAGGGAGCATTGACCACCTGCTGGATCCCGAAGAGGGGTGAAAATGGCATGCAATCAGAGCCAAATACCAGGGGGATACCTGTCTTCTGCATGATGTGAAAGCGATTATCCTTACCTGTACCGAATCGTTGATCATACAATCCACCCGGATGAGACCATTGCAGGAAATTGGGCTGCATGGAGAGCACCAACCCCAGGGATTTGACCCGGGGAATCTGATCATCGCGGAGTAATTCTGCATGTTCTATACGATTTCTCTCTCCCGGTCTGGAAAGTGTGAGCACCTGCTCAATAGCCCGGTCACCTATGGCATGAATTGCAGTCTGATTTGGAGCTGCCCTGTAAAGAATATCCTGGAGTTGAGCATCGTCATAGATGAGCACTCCATGAGTCTTTGAATCTGTATAAGGAAAGGATGTAGCAGCTGTTTTTGCTCCTATAGAGCCATCGGTGAAGATTTTAATTCCCCCAAATCGAAGCCACTGATTCCCAAATCCAGAGTGAAGTCCCACGGTGTGCACTGAATCCAGGACCGATACTGGCAGGTTGACATAGATGCGTATTTTTTTCTGAGGCATCTGCTGGTATAAGGTGAAATTCTGTATATTACCTGGATTATCATGGATGGAAGTTACTCCCTGCTGGTGGCACACTTCCAGTGCTTTCGTAAATGCCTCTTCCATATTTTGAGAGAGAAGAGATTGAATCGAAAAGAGTTCGTCTTCATACAGATATTCTTTTTTTACATTCAATTTTTTTTGAGCTGCTGTATTGAGTACCGCAATGTGACCATCTACTCTAACTGCATAGACTGGATGTTCTATATGGGAAAGTTCTTTTGCTGTGAGATACCTTCTTTCAGACCAGAAACTTTCATCCCATCCATATCCAAGCACCCATTCATCAGGCTCCAGATTCTCTGCCCTTTCTTCCAGGAGTGCCACTGCTTTCTCTGCACAGGTTACAGATGAGAGATCCACGTTGAGTAATTTGAGACCCATGCCGATGAGGTGGGTATGACAGTCGATGAATCCCGGGATGAGAACTTTTCCTTCTAAATCGATTTCTCTTCGGGCAGGTACTTTTTTCACTGCACGAATCCATCCTTTATCCACACTGACAGCCCGGACCTCTTTTCCTGTCATGGGTAAAATAGTTCCATTGTAAATTGTAAGATCCATATCATGTTCTTTTAAAAGGAGAAAGAAAAAGGTTTCCCTTCTATTCTGCCAGTTACAATTGAATGCATGAAAAGAAGGATTAAAAAAAGGGAAAAACAGAGAGATAAGAGAGAAATTTAGTCAAAGTCTTCAGGTGGTCCTCCACCTGGTCCAGGTGGTCCGCCTCCACCGAGCTCTGAAGCAGCAATGATGTCATCGATTCTCAATATCATGATTGCAGCTTCTGAAGCCGATTTAATGGCCTGTTCTTTGACTCTTCGGGGTTCAATGACACCATTTTTGTACATGTCTATGATGTCACCCTTGAAGACATCCAATCCGTAGGTTTCCTTTCCTGCTTTTCCATGAGCAGATGTTAATTTCACCACGATATCTACAGGGTCCAGTCCTGCATTTTCAGCAAGGCTCCGAGGGATTATTTCCATTGCCTGGGCAAATGCTTTGATTGCCAGCTGTTCCCGACCACCTACAGAATCTGCATAGTCTGAGAGACGCTTATATAATTCCATTTCTGCAGCTCCACCACCAGCCACTATATGGGAGTCTTCCACAACAGCTGCTACCACACTGACTGCATCGTTCATGGAGCGTTCCAGATCTTCTACCACATGTTTGGTCCCTCCTCTCAGGAGGATGGTGATTGCTTTGGGATTGTCACACTTTTCAACGAAAATCATTTCATCTTTGGAGATTTTTCGTTCTTCTACCACTCCAGCCTTACCTAGATCTTTTTCTGTGAGTTCCTGAATACTGGTCACAATTTTTGCACCAGTAGCTTTTGCCAGTTTCTCCATATCACTCTTTTTGACTCTGCGTGCAGCGAGAATTCCTTTTTTTGCGAGATAGTGCTGGGCGAGATCATCGATTCCTTTCTGACAGAATAATACCGTTGCTCCTGACTGTGCAATTTTATCTGATTTTTCTTTGAGTATCTTTTCTTCTTGATCCAGATACATCTGCAATTGATCAGGGCTTGTGATATTGATTTTAGCATCAGTTTCTGTCTTTTCTACTTCAACTGCTGCGTTTATAAGCGCAATTTTAGCATTTTCAATTTTCTTTGGCATACCGGCGTGGACCACTTCTTTATCAATGGTGATTCCTTCCACAATTATTGAATCCTCAAGGCTACCGCCTTCTTTCTTTTCTAATTTGATATCATCTGTGTCTACAGTACCATCGTGCACCACTGCCTTCACTGCCTTCACTGCCATTTCTGAAAGGAATTCCTTTCCCACTTCGGCACCCTTTCCTGTCAATGTCGTCATGGCCACTTTTTTGAGAGTCTCATCATCATGGGCCTTAATAGAAATCGTATCCAGGATTTTTTCTGATTGGTCTGCAGCCATCCGGTATCCCTTAGCAATGACAGTACCGTGAATTTTCTGATCTAATAATTCCTCTGCTTTCTTGAGGAATTCTCCAGCAAGAACAGCTGCGGTGGTAGTACCATCTCCAACTTCATCATCAACAGTCTTTGCCACTTCTACAATCATCTTGGCCGCAGGATGAGCTATATCCATCTCGTCGAGGATAGTTGCTCCATCATTGGTGATGACCACGTCACCCAGGGAATCCACCAACATTTTATCCATACCTTTGGGTCCGAGAGTAGTTCTCACAGTTTCTGCCACAATACGACCCGCCAGGATGTTGATTCTTTGGGCATCTCTGGAAAGGATTCTTTGGGTCCCTTCTTTCATTATTTCTCCTTGTCTAATTTGTTCAGCCATTTTGTCACCTCTTATGGTGAATAATTTATATTACCTTTACCTCCAGTTAGGGTAACTATATATAAATCTTTCGGTTCTTGATGTATGAGCATAAAAAGGTATGTATTCGACAGTGATTGGCTACATCAAGAACACAATTATGGCAGCTTTTTGGCTGTATAGCAAATATCTGCTATTTGCCATTCCCACCCCTCCTCATGGGGGTATTCTCTTTTGAGTTCAATAATCCTTTTTTCCTTTCGTATGATATCATAATTGCAAAAATAGGAATCAGGTTCGTCATCTTTATAATAGGAACACACATGGCCCTCTTTCAGTATTCCAGGATACCAATCAAGTTCCTGTATAAATTCGCCTTTACCAATTTCTGCACCCTCTCCGTACAGGAAATCATCTACAGATGCAAAATTTATAAATACAATGCCATTGTGTCTGATCACCCTATCAATTTCCGTAACAGTACGTGCAACATGATCTTTGGAAAGATGGCAGAATGTATTGATAGAATAGACAAAACTGACAGATTCATCTTTGAAAGGGATATGACAGGCATTGCTTTTCATAACTGGTAGATATATGTTATGTGTTCTGGAAAACCCCTGAGTCAATGCGATCTGTTCTGATGAAATATCAATACCATATCCTGTGAATCCATGGGCAATAAAGAGAGCTAAAGGAGGATTATCTCCTCCTGCACCACAATCTAATACTGTTTTCTCCAGAGGAGAAGCAATGCATTCCTTTAAGAATCCATAAAGAGGCCGTACCAGGGGATGGGATAAAATGAATGGCTCCATAGCATAGATATTCATCTATTCCATTAAAAGATATGCTAATGAATCAGGTATCCAGTACGAATGCATGTCTCTATCATGGTAAATGATTCTTCTGGAGAATATCAGAAGATAAAGGGTATAATTGAATTACAGAAAAATCCTTTGAGATTCATGGTTCAACATGCTATTTTAATTACGTGATGGTATTACTGCTTTATTTTTGCTCTTTTTAAATTTTAAAGATTTAAGCAGTAAAAACAGCTACTTATGTCGAAAGTTATTTAAATACTCTAAAGAAAAAAAATCTGATGAATCCTCTGAACATGTGCAGTTCGAGACGGGAGATACTCAAGATATTAAAAAAAGAGAGAGCTACGGTGGATGATCTCAGTACACAGATAGGTATCAGCCCTACAGCGATTCGTCAACATTTGACCATCTTGGAAGGGGAAAATTTGATTCAACGGGAACGTCTTAAAGAAGGAATAGGAAGACCAAAAGTACTCTATACCACAACTGAAAAAGCCGAAAATTTCTTCCCTAAATATTACAGCTGGCTTGCTGAAGGAATGATCAAACAGATTTTATCTCAGGAGGGAGAGGAAAAAATCAATGATCTGTTCAATAAAATTGGGGACGCTTTTTCCCAGCCTTTCCAGGAGAAAGTCCATGGAAAACCCCTGGAAGAGCAAATTATGCTGATCACAGATATCTTAAATGAATGGGGATCATATGCATCAATTGAAAAAACAGAAACACATTATCTTCTGACAACATATAACTGTTCATTTTATGATGTCGCATTGAAGTTTCCCCAGGTGTGCAATGTTCATATACGATTTTTAGAAAATCTCCTCAATCATACTCCCCGGTTGACTTCGTGTATGGCAGATGGTAATGACTACTGTGAATATATAATACCTCTGAAATGATGCGTATATAGTGTGGTTCAATCCAATAATAAAGATAAATAAGAGGGGAAAATAGGAGTATGATTATATGATGAAGATGCTGATGCTCATGAGGATGAAGTTATAACTCATCTTTTGAGATATTCAATATTACAGAATCCCCTACGCGGTCTATTTGCTGTGGTCCCACTTCATGATGTGTAGTCATCCCTGCTTTTATGAAAATTTTTTCCACCGTAAAAGAGGAGGTATTGATCTCCATATCGTTAATTTTTCCCACTTCAATGGCATCTTTATCATATACTTTCGTTCCCATTAAATTTTTGACTTTCATGCTGTGATTCGTCCTCCGATCATTATAAATCTTTTCTTACCTGTCAGAGAAAACAGAGTAATCTACTGATCATGAAATGCCATATATGAATAGATTATTTTTTTTTCAATTATGCAGATAGAATGCAGGAAGAATTTCCTTGCCATACATAAACTCTTTAAAGGAAAGATTACATGGACATCCATGAAGCTGTATGAGTATGAAGCGAAGGAAATCTTTTCTCAACATGGTATTCCTATTCCTCAAGGGAAGGTGATCACCGATCCCTCACAGATTACTGGATTTACCTATCCTGTGGTGTTGAAAGCCCAGGTGTTGGTTGGAGGAAGAGGTAAAGCGGGTGGTGTCCAGTTTGGTCATCATGAGAAGGAAGCACAGGAACTGGCAGAAAAAATACTTGCTATGACTATCAAAGATATTCCTGTGGAGGAATTATTGGTATATACAGCAGTAGATATCGAAAAAGAATACTATCTTGGACTGGTAGTGGACAGAAATGCACGAAAAATTGTGGCTATAGCTTCTTCTGAAGGCGGAGTGGATATTGAATCTGTAGCAGAAAAATCTCCTGAAAAAATTGCTAAATTAGAGATAGACCCTTTTATTGGAATGAGACCTTACCATGCGATAGATTTAGGGAAAAAAATTGGATTACAAGGTAAATCCCTTCTCAATTTTGCCAACATCGCCATAAAACTTTATCAGATAGGTGAAAAATACGATGCTGAACTCATTGAAACCAATCCCCTTGCTCTCACAGAGAATGGATTCATAGCAGTAGATGCGAAATTGAATGTGGATGACAATGCACTGTACAGGCAGAAATTTTCACCGAAAGAGGAAGAATATACAGACTTGGAACGAATGGCAAAAAAAGCAGGTCTTTCCTATGTATCTCTGGATGGCAATATTGCTATCATAGGATGTGGTGCAGGCCTGGTCATGGCTTCTCTGGATATGATACAGAAATTTGGAGGAACTCCAGCAAATTTCTTAGATGTAGGAGGAGGAGCCAATGCTGAAAACATGAAACAAGCCCTGGATATTGTCACCAGACAGGAAGGGCTGAAATCAATTTTCATCAATATTTTCGGCGGCATTACCCGGTGTGATCAGATTGCCCAAGGCATTGTAGAATTTGCTCCCAAAATCCCCATCTCGGTGCGTATGATGGGAACTAATGAAGAGGAGGGAATAGAGATTCTGGAAAACCATGGATACAGTGTCTTCGATAATATGGCAGAAACAGCCAGGAAAGCAGTTGAATTAACACAGTGACATGCTCTACAGCACACACAGACGTAGGTAATTGCAGACATTATTATTCACACGCTGCACAGAATATACTGTGGAAAAGATAATTCCCAGAGGAAATCATTATATCTGCCTATCGAACTCCTTCGATGATAATGTTCTTTTATTTTTTCAAAACTCATATTCTGTAGATGAATTATTACATGTTCACAGGAGTATGTGTTCAATCAAGCCTAGATCAGGGAACCCATTATCCTTGTGTTCACTTTATGAACCGGGGGATATTAGGTACCAGATGAGAAAATCCTTTTAAAGGACCACAGAAAAGAAGATTATGCTAAAAAAGTCCATCACTATATTATTGGGATTCTTATTTATGAGTAGTTTTTGTATGATACATATTACTGGGGAAGGTCCCCGGGGACCACTCACCGATCCCTTTCGACCATCCATAGAGAATCATATTTGGTTCTGGTGGCCAGAAGGAATTGCAGGGTTTGAATTTGATGAGGAAGGGAATTTACTGTATATTGTAGATGGTGTTCCCTCTATGTATGGTGAATTAATTTCTTCCAGTGTACAGGCTGAATTCCAGCACCTCCCCTTTTCAGGCCATTTCATATACTGGCATGCTATTCGCTCAGGAGGACTGGGAGGATTCTGGCTAAAGCATTTTGCAGTGAAACACATTGAACAACCCTGGGGCACAGTATCACCAGGAGTAGATTTTAAATACAGAGTGGAAGGAGGCATCCACATATCTGAAGCAACTACTGAGGATTTCAGATCATATAATGATGAGCCCTTTGAATCAGGACCCGATAATTACCTTTGGAGAGAGATGGGTTCTGCATTATATGGAGTTGCATTTGATGACCAGGGAAAGCTTTCCTATATTGTTCATGGAGTACCGGGAACCTATGCTCTCCAGGATGTGCCATCAGCAGAGTATGCGGTCTGGTATCCTGTGCATTCTTCAGGGAAGGATGGATATTGGCTCAAGCACATTGCGATTAAAGAATTCTGGATGCCCTGGGGAAAAGTGGTACCCGGCGTGGATTTACAGATTTCTGCCATGTATGATCTGAAGGATTTGACCCGAAAGAATCTGGATGGCTACACAGATGCACCATTTTCCTTTTCTCTGATAAATCATGTGTGGAAAAAGAAAGGGACCCGTATTTTAGGATTTGAGTTTGATGAAAATGGTCATATTCTCTACATGATTGAGGGTATTCCAGGTACCTATTCACTGGAAGATGTTCCTCTTTCTGGAGAATATACCGTATGGTACCCGGAAAGTCCGTCTCATCACACAGGATATTGGTTAAAATACACTGCAGTTACCGAGATTGAACAACCCTGGGGTACTGTGGAGCCTGGCGTTGATTATGAACATGAGGGTGGATTTTCAATCCGTGATCTTCCTAAAAGTTCTGGATTTTCCTTCACTTTTTCAGCAGGCACCTATGATCAGATCTGGAAGAAGAAAGGGGACCAGTTAATTGGTGCACAATTTGATGAAGATGGTTGGTTATTGTATCTCATCCAGGGGATTGCAGGTACCTATACCCTCAATGATGTTCCTCTCTGTGGTGAATATGTGGTATGGTTTCCATTGAAAGAAGGAAAAGAAGAGGGATACTGGCTGAAATATATATCCATTAGGGACCACGAGATGGAGTGGGGGAGAGTAACCAGAGGGGTGGACCTGGCATACTACCAGGAAAAAACCCATGGTATATCATATCTCACCAAGGATCATTACTGGGAAGGATGGGACATAGGAAAGATCATAAAATATTTCTGGGAAAGAATTCAGAATTAACCTATCTCACAAAAAGTAGCTGTTGACAGAATGTGGATACCTTCATATACTCTGGACAATATCTTTCCTATGGAAACACCAAAACACAATATGGTGGAAGAGGCAATACGCATTGTAGATTATGCCACAGAGAAGAATACTACG